>SDBU01001262.1_pt1 | contig 36760 bp, 22 predicted proteins | sample 2277071 | NCBI WGS metagenome assembly SDBU01 (sample SAMN10397929, study PRJNA504765) | marine sediment metagenome | isolation source: marine sediment core GS08_GC12, 126 cmbsf | place: Arctic Ocean: Gakkel Ridge, Loki's castle | collected 2008 | reverse complement strand
ATCTATAAAATTAAGTGTCCCTGCAAGAATAGGTTTTGCCTTAACATCTATCTTAAAACACTGATTGCACAAAATACCGCCGTCTTTTATGCTGAATCTAGCGTTGTTCGGTAAAACCTTATTTCCGCAGTTTATGCATGCCTTAAGCCGCGGCATCATACCAAGCGCCTTTAGCAGTTTTATCTCAAAGACCCTTGTTATGCGTTTCGCGCTCCCACCTTGAGAAAGAAACGTGAGTGAATCCAAAAGAAGATTAAAAATTTCCTTATTTTTTTCTCCGCTGCCAACCGTTGAATCGATAAGTTCTGTATAATAGGAGGCGTATCCCAGTTTCTCTAAATCTTTCCTTAGATTAGGGAAAAAATCGATTAACTCACACTGTGAAATTATAAAGATATCTCTATTTTTTCTTTCATAGAACACGATTCTATCGAGCGTAAAAACCTCAAACAATGCCCCGAATTGCGGTTGGGGACTTCTTACGCCTTTAATCACACCTTTTATTTTTCCGCTTTCTTTAGTATAAAAATCAATGAGCAGGCTTGTCTCACGTAGTTCTGCCTTCTTCAAGAGTATCGCGTCAGTCGCTACAATCGCCATATTTACGATGGATGATAGATGATGGACGATGGATGATTTCGTCTCTCGTCCTTCATCCCTCATCCCTCGTCTTTCCAATAAACGGTGGTGATACTGCACCACCAGATATAACCAGCTTCATCCCTTCTTCTACGCTCATCTTGAGGAACTTCAAATCGTTCTTTGGTACTAATAAAAATATGCCGCTCGTCGGAATAGGCGTAGTTGGAACAAAGATATTAAATACCTCTTCAGCGGTTTCGGCCTGTATCTCCCCTTTTCCTTCTCCGGTAACGAAACCGATGGAATAAACCCCTCTGCGGGGATATTCAACCAAAACAACTTGCTTGAATACGGTCTTACCGTGCCCCAAAAATGCCGTGCTTATTTGTTTTACTGCATAATAAATCTTACCGAACATTGGGATTTTCAAAAAGATTCTTTCCCATATCCCAAAAAATCTTCTCACAACAATGATATTGGCCGCTAGTCCTACAAGGCATATTGAGGCTATGACTAACACAAAAATTCCTATTTTCGCAGCATAAACAGCGTGCAAACCCGCAAGATACGGTGTTAAAACTTTGATAAGCGGATTAAGTATCCAGCTATTGATTTTGACAAAAAGGAATCTCATTATTATAAAAGTTATTGCGATAGGAAATATAACGGCTATCCCGGCTATAAATGTATTTCTTATTTTTGCAAACACTGCAACCCCCTCTTTTGTTCTCACCTATAGTATCTGAAACACAAGTGCTGTAGCTAACGTTCCTAAAATTGCGCCTACAAATACCTCCCCTACGGTATGAATCTTGGTAATCACCCTATGCCTTGCTATTAAGAATGCCATAATGAAAGAAAGCACAGCTACAAGACTTTTCTCCGAAAGAAATGTGATTATTGTACAAAGTGAAAAAGCGAAGGCAGCATGGCCCGAGGGCATACCGCCCCTAAAAGGTGTTCCTTTTTTGGAAAAAACTTTTCCCAAAACTACTAAAAAAAATACCACAATAAGGGCGATAAAAGTAACATGCCATGGTGATTGCCTTATTTTGCGTATCCCGTCTTCCAGTCCAAAGGCAAGATTTTTAGAAAAAACTATATATCCCACTATTAAGGCGTTTAAAGCGGCGATAAATACCGCCCCTGCCGAAATATCTTTTATGATTCTGGCAAGCGGATGAAAAGCATCTTTTATCAAATCAATCGTTAATTCCAAACAAGTATTTATCATCTCGCATACTAAAACAAGGCTTATCGCCGCAAATACTAAAAGTAAATCGGCTTTGCTCAAATTAATGTAAATGCCTATTATTAAAGCCAGGATCGCAAGAAGGAAATGAATCCTCATATTCCTTTGTGTTTTTAAAACATATATAAATCCTTCTACTGCGGCATTCAGGCTTTCTACAAAACTTCTATTCTTCATCGTAATATCCTTCTTTGATACTAGATACTAGTTACTAGTTACAAGCATCTAGTATCAAGTATCTAGCATCAAGGATGGCTTATCTGTGTCAGAATCCTCTCTTGCGTTCTCTCCATTCTACGTCTTTCACGAACAGTGCCATCTCTAAAACCGAGCATATGCAAAATTCCATGAATTACGTATAGATGTAGTTCGTCTAAAAAAGCCCTCTGGAATTTTTTTGAGTTTGCTGCTGCCCTATCAGACGAAATAAATACGTCTGCTCCTAAATCGTTCATGCAGAAACAGAGCACATCCGTCGATGAATTTTTGTGTCTGTAGGTTTTATTAAGTTTTTTTATATAGGTATCCGTAACAAATATTATATTTAATGCCAAACCGTCATTGCGAGGAGCGAAGCGACGAAGCAATCTAATATTAGAGATTGCTTCGTCCGCCTTCGGCGGACTCGCAATGACAGGAGACACCAAAACTAGCTGTGCTGCTTTTTTCACGGAACATATATCTATCCTCCTCTTCCTATTTAGATTTGTGACGTTTATTTTTATTGTTCGCTTTTTTACCATTATTCTTTTTTTCCGGATATTCCTGCCTGGCATGAAACACTGCCGTTAACACCCTTACAAAACTAGACGCAATCTTATTTAAATCTTTTAAAGTCAGGTCGCATTCATCCAGCTGATTATCTATAAACTTATTATTAATGATTTTCTGGACAAGCCCTCTTATGCGTGCCGGCACAGGATCGCTTAATGTGCGGGATGAGGCCTCTACGGAATCCGCTAAAAGTACTACAGCAGCCTCTTTTGTCTGAGGTTTCGGACCTATATATCTAAATTCTTCCTCTTTCAAAATCCCCTCGTCCTTAACCTTCTCAAGCGCCCTTTGATAAAAATAATATATAAGGCCCGTTCCGTGGTGCTCGGCGATAAAATTTATTATTTTTGGATTCAAATTATATTTCTTAGCCAGCTCTACCCCATCTTTTACATGGTTGATTATTATAAGCGCGCTCATTGACGGCGTTAACTTTTCGTGTTTTGACTGAGCCCTCATCTCGTTTTCGCTGAAATATTCGGCTTTTTCGATCTTACCTATATCGTGATAGTAAGAACCCACTCTGGCCAGAAGAGAATTGGCGCCTACAGCCTCACATGCAGCCTCGGCAAGATTCCCAACCACGACACTGTGTTGATATGTCCCCGGCGCCTTTAAGGTCAATTCCTTCAGCAGGGGATGGTTTAAATCGGATAATTCCAAAAGGGTAATGTTGGTCGGTATCTTAAACAGATATTCAAATAAAGGTAAAAAACCCATAACTAAAAATATAGATAAGATACCTCCTCCCAATCCCCAAAGGCCTTCATATATGAATATTTTGAAATCCAGATTATTCAAAAGTCCGATAGATATTATAGTAATGAGGCTCGCCGATCCGGCCGCAAAACCGGCCAGAATTATTCTGGACCGCCGTCGGGCATCTCGCACAACATAAGTACCTATAACCCCCCCTACGAAAAGGGCCAGGACCACTTCAATTCTGCCGCCGGCTATTACGCCTAAAAAAATACTTAAGAGAAATGAGGCAAGTAACGCAGAGTTTGAACTTACTAAAAGGGCTATTAGCATGGCAGCGCCGGATAACGGAATTATATAACTTGATTGCGGGAATTGAATAATGAACCGGCCTATTAAAATCACAATAAAACTATTAATCAATATAACGGCGATCTTTTTAGGAGATGCGATAACCTTTTTTTCTACTATAAATAAATATGCTCCCCCTATAACAATCAGGACGATAAACAATAATAACATACCGGCAAGATATGGCCCTTTGTGGGTTATGCTGCCAACGGCACCTATCTCGGCCAGCTGGGCTATATGCTGTTTTGTAATCCGCTTGCCGCGCTCAATTATTAATTCGTTCTTTTTTACCTCAATCATGTCGTAAACAGGCGGCACTTTCTTGAGGGCCTCTTCTTTAATCGTTCTTGTCTCCTCTTCATTAAAAATAAGGTTTGGAGAAATTGATGCCGCAATTAATTCGGATGTGCAATTTCGCAACATACTGTCCCTTGGGAAGATTCTAGAGATGTATTCAGCGGATACCTTCTGGGCATCTTCTCTGGTGAGGATATCTCCGAGAGGACGCACCCGCTGGGTTTTAATCTCCTCGTTTCTTATCTTTACGGGTCTGGCCTCTTTTAAAAGTTCTTTTTTGGTGTTTGAATCAATTATGCCCAGCGGATATATGCTTCTTAATATATCGATTAATTTTATTTTTACGTCTTCTTTATCTTCGATGCCGGCTGTGTATAATAATACTCTGTCTCGAACGGAAATATTGCTCTTAATTTTCAATGCAAGAAGCGCCTCTTTTCTTTTATCCGGATCTTGAGGGTCTTTTACGCTTTTAATATTATCGAATAAATTTGTTAAGTTTCTTATAGCTTCTTCCTGGCGAGAGAAGTCTATGTCGAATATGACCGGGCTTGATTTTTCTAAATTCTCCCGTAGGTCTAGAGTCTTCTCTTCATTTATGCCCCATGGGTATTCAAAATCATACTGGGCATAAATACCTCTCAAAGCTATTTCTCCTTCCCTTATCTTCCCGCTATAATAAGCAGGACTGAAAATTATGTTGCCTAAAAGAAGTATTGTAAATATCAGGGCGAATACGAAGGAAAGCCTTCCCCCTCTAAGAAATTTCTTAAAATCAATATCTTCTTTTTTTATCTTATAATTTTTCATTTAACTCGTATGCCTTTATAATTTCCTGAACTAACTCATGCCGTACCACATCTTCGCTATGTAAATAAATAAATTTTATCCCTTTTATAGCCTTTAAAAACGCCTGCGACTGAACAAGTCCTGAAATTTTTCCTTTAGGCAAATCGCTCTGCGTTATGTCTCCGGTTATAACTGTTTTAGAATCGAAACCGAGTCTGGTCAAAAACATTTTCATTTGTTCAGGAGTAGAGTTCTGCGCCTCGTCTAAAATTATAAAAGAATCATTCAGTGTACGGCCCCTCATATACGCCAATGGGGCCACTTCAATAATACCCCTATCGATATAATCCTGTACCCTGTCTGGTTCGACCATGTCGTAAAGCGCATCATAAACGGGCCTTAAATAAGGCGATATCTTCTCATATAAGGTGCCGGGTAAAAACCCTAAACTCTCACCGGCTTCCACAGCGGGCCGCGCTAATATAATCCTTGAAACTAACCTTTTATTAAGGGCATTAACTGCCATCGCCATCGCTAAATATGTCTTGCCGGTTCCGGCCGGCCCAATAGCAAAAACTATGTCGTATTTTCGAATTGCGTCCACATATTCTTTCTGGCCTTTTGACCTGGGAGTTACATATTGCCTTTTAGAGGAAACCTTTATTTTATCAAGGTAGATATCGTGAAGTGCCAGATTTTTATTTTTCTTAATCGCGCCGATTGCATAGCTTACATCGTGTTTCCTTAAGATGCCTCCTTCTCTTATAATAGTAAGAAATTCCTCTATAACCCTTGCTGCTTTTTCAATCTTACCTTTTTCTCCCGAAATTTTCAAAATGCCTCCCCGAAATAGAGATTGTATTTTAAAGGCGTCCTCTATCAATTTCAAATTTTCGTCGTGCCTTCCGAAGAGACTCTTCGCTTCGGCATCGTTGTTTAAACGTATTTCCTTATCCATACTTAACCATTGCACATACAAACCTACTTAATCCACTCCTCTTCCTCTTCAACAATTTCACCCTTAATCTCTGCGGGTGCCGGTTCGGGCTTTTTTTCCGGAATTTCAAAAATTATCTTTTTCTCCTCTATAGGCGGTTGTTCGACTTTTTCGCCTGTAGGCCTTGGAGGAAGAGATACCTTTTTTTCTTCCTCCCATGGGAGAATTGGTATTTCCACATCCACGCCAATCATTGTTCTCTTGAGGCCTTCGCGGCTTTCTGCGGGCGGAGGGGTACCGATCAGGTAGCCCTTGTTTCCTGCTTGCATATCCTGATCAACCCTATCTCTTTTAAAGGTGTAGGTTTTAACATTGCTGCAACCGGTTACTAGGAACGAAACTAGTAATAGAACTATTATCAATCTCATAAAAACCTCCTCTTTAAATTCAAATGACAAAGCACAAAATTCAAAATAAATCCAAAATTCAAAATTTCAAAACCTGTGGTTTTGTTATTTGGATTTTGTGCTTTGACTTTATTTTGTGCTTTGAATTTTGTCATTTGTCATTTACCTCTGCGTATATGCAGTTCCTTAAGCTGCGCATCGTCCACATCAGACGGCGCGCCTGTCATCGGACAAATTGCCTTCTGAGTTTTCGGAAATGCAATAACATCCCTTATAGAATCGCTTTTTGTAAAAAGCGTTATAAATCTGTCCAACCCAAAAGCAATGCCGCCGTGCGGCGGTGCGCCATATTCAAAGGCATTCATCAAAAAACCAAATCTTTTTTTCGCCTCTTCGGTTTTTAAACCGACTGTCTTAAAGATTTTTTCCTGAAGCGCTTTAGAGTGGATTCTGATACTGCCGCTTGCGATCTCAATGCCGTTTACGACAAGGTCGTAGGATCTGGCTTTTATAGACCCCAAATCCCTTTTTTCCAAAAGCGGGATATCTTCGTCTCTGCAAGATGTAAACGGGTGATGCTCTGATTCCCATCTTTTTTCATCAATATTATATTTAAAAAGTGGAAAATCACGAACCCACAAAAAACTGAAGGCGTCTTCCTCTATCAAATTCCGGGATTTCCCGATCTCTAACCTTAAAGCGCCAAGCGCCTCGTATGCAATGTTTTTGGCATCGGCAACAAATAAAATCAAATCGCCCGAAGAAGCGTTCATTGCCTTCTTAAGAAGGTTTATTTCCTCTTCCTTAAAGAATTTTTGAATCGGGGAGCTTATTCTGTCCTTTTCTATCTTAAAATAGGCCAGACCTTTAGCGCCCCACTCCTGAACAAATTTTGTCAACTCATCCATCCTCTGGCGGCTGAAATCCGCACAACCCTTTGCGGTAAATCCGATGATATTACCCTTTTCTTTTATAGCATTCTGAAATACATTAAATCCGCTGCCTTTTAAAAGCTCCGTTACGTCCTTTAACTCACCGAGCTTCAGTCTCATATCCGGTTTGTCCGTGCCGAAACGCGAGATTGCATCATCATACTTAAGGCAGGGAAAAGGCCTCTTTAGAGAAATACCCGATACATCCTTAAAAATCTTAACCATCAGGTCTTCCGAAAGGGAAAATATATCTTTCTCTTCCACAAACGACATCTCCAAGTCAAGCTGGGTGAACTCAGGCTGTCTGTCGGCGCGTAAGTCTTCGTCCCTGAAACATCGGGCAATCTGAAAATATCTGTCGAAACCCGAGACCATGAGTATCTGTTTAAAAAGCTGCGGTGATTGCGGGAGTGCGTAGAACTTGCCCATATTTGTTCTGGAAGGAACAATATAATCTCTTGCGCCCTCCGGTGTAGACTTTGTAAGAACAGGAGTTTCTATTTCAATAAATTCCCTATCGCTAAGAAAATCCCTCATGATTTTTGAAACCCGGTGTCTTAATCGCAGATTCTTTTGCATAACCGGTTTTCTCAGGTCAAGGTATCGATATTTCAACCTCACTTCTTCAGAAACGGATAAACCTGAGTCGTCTATTTCAAACGGCGGCGTAAGAGAGGCGTTTAGAATCTCGAACCCAGCCGCCAAGACTTCTATCATGCCTGTGGGGATTTTTTTATTTTCTGTGCCTTTTGGCCTTGGTCTGACCGACCCACTGACCCTCACTACATATTCGCTCTTTAGTTTGTGGGCATCTTTATGAAGGTTTCTATTAACCTTCGGGTCAAAAACTATCTGGATAAGGCCGTAGGCATCTCTCAAATCTATAAATATAAGTTCCCCGTGGTCCCGCCTGGCATGCACCCAACCGGCGAGAGTAACTTCTTTATTTATGTGGTTTTCGTTTATTTCACCGCAAGTATGAGTTCTTAACATCCTATGCGCCTTTTTAGCTCTTCTACAATGTCTTCTCTTTTAACCTCAACCTGTTCCTTCGTATCCATGTCCCTCAAAATAATAACGCCTTTACCGATCTCATCCTCTCCAAGAATAAGAACAAATTTTGCTCCTAATTTATCCGCAGCTCTTAACTGCGATTTTAAAGAGCCCTCCTTTAGGTTCGTCGTAATTATTAAGTCCAGTTTATTTTCTGTGAGTTGGGCTATTTTTAATCCTTCGATTCGGGCTTCTGCACCTAATGTCGCCACATATATAAGTTTTTTTGATAGTTCCTCTTTTTCACCAAGTGCTATTATAATTCGTTCCATACCAAGTGCGAAACCTACAGCTGGCGTATCCGGGCCACCCATATCCTTTACTAAGTTATCATACCTGCCACCAGCACCTATGGCATCTTGTGCGCCGAGGGCTTGATGTGTAATCTCAAAAACTGTTCCTGTATAATAATCAAGTCCTCTTGCAAGGTTTTTTGTTTCAGTAAAATTAATCTTGAGGCTAGCCAGAATATTTTTGAGTTTTTCAAACTCTTTTTTACACACCTCGCACAAACTGTTTCCTATATTAGGCGCACTTCGCATCACTTGAACACATGAATCTTTTTTACAGTCTAAAACACGTAAAACATTTCGATCTATTCGCAATTTACAATCATCACAAAACCTATTTTTTTTATCTTTTAAATAATCTTTCAATTTAGTGCTGAAATTGTTTTTATCCTTTTTGCAACCCAAACTATTTAGCTTTATATTAAAATCTTTTAAACCAAAGAGTCGCAGCATTCTGCTCAATAATGTGATTACTGAAGCATCGGCCGACATAGTTTTTGATCCAAATACTTCTACCCCTATCTGATAAAATTGCCTTGTCCGTCCTTTCTGCGGCCTTTCACTCCTAAACATGGGTCCGATATAGCATAACATTGAACCCCTTGGCGCATTCCAAAGGGAATGCTCAATATAAGCTCTCACTATAGGAGCAGTTCCTTCGGGCCGAAGAGTTAAAGAACGGCCTTTCCTATCTTTAAATGAATACATCTCTTTCGTAACTATATCAGTTGTCTCGCCTATACTGCGTACGAAAATATCTGTAGTCTCTATGATGGGTGTTCTTATTTCAGAATATCCATAATGCTCAAGGACTTTTCGTGCCTTATTTTCCAACCACTGCCATATGCTTATATCCTGCGGCAGTATATCCTCCATCCCTCTTATCGACTTGTACTTCACGAGTAACCTTTCCTTAGGGCTTGATAAATCAAGCCCCTACATTCTACATTCCTGTAGGGGTTCGATTTATCGAACCTTCTCCTTCATTACCAATCCCGGCTTAAACGTTACAACCTTCTTTTCGGGAACCGGAATATTTTCGCCGGTTCTTGGGTTTCTTCCCATTCTTCCCTTTCTTGATTTCACCTTAAAAATTCCGAAATTCCTGAGCTCCACTGTTTCACCTTTTGAGAGACTATCAATAATGGTATCCAGCGTCTTTTGAACGATAAGTTTGACATCTATTTGTTTGGCATCTGTCTCATCGGCAATCTTTAATACAATTTCCCTTTTTGTCATTTTCTCCTCCTCAGAAAACTTTTAATAACGAAAATCGACTTATTAAATCCCTCTATCCGCCTTTTCTTCCTTTGAAACCGATTCAATAGAGACCTTAAGAAAGAATATGAATCCGTCCAGCATTCTTCTATTCTTTTCAGTTTCTCATCCGACATACCGGAAAGGTTTTCAATAGATAAAATTTCATAAATAGGAAATCCTTTTGTCAATCTCTGGCTGTGTTTCATGCCTACCGAATCCATCAAATCCTGAAATCTGGAATTAACGAGGATCCTGGTTGAAAGAAAATTCTCTTCCTTCGAACTATACAATTCGTGAAACTTAGACCAGAATTCCAGAAACCTCTTCGTCTTCTTTATATTATCTTCTACTTTCTTATCAATCATGTGGTTCACCCTGTCAATTCACCTTAAAACTCATCGAATCTTTTCCGAATACTTTCTCTACATCTTCTAACAGATGATCATCTACCTCTACATTAAAACTCTTGCCTATGGAAACCCTTGTTCTTCTGCCGTCCGGCTCTATAAAATCCAAATATACGGGTACTCTGCCTGGATGTTTAAGAAGTTTTTCTTTTAAACTATCCAGTAAGGATTTCTCAAGCCCTGTTGTTGGGAGATTTACAAATATAGCCCGCGTATAGCGGGATTTTACATCTTCTGTAGTTACGATTTCACTTGTTATTAATTTGGGCGTGTCTTCTCTCAAGCTCAATCTACCCTTAATAAAAACTATCGCATCCGTTCTAACCAGTGAGGAAACATTTTTAAAAGTACTTGGAAATATTAATACTTCACAGGAACCGCTCAAGTCTTCAAAATTTACTATCGCCATTTTTTCTCCTGTTTTCCTCGTGGTTGTGATTCTAACCTTACTCATTATCCCGCCTAAAAGTATCTCTCCGCCGTCTCTTCTTGATGTCAAATCCTGAACCTGGCAGGTGGAATAACTTTTGAGTAATTTTTCAAAACTTGCTAATGGGTGTTTGGTTATGTAGAAACCGAGCATCTCCTTTTCATAAGCCAATAATTGGTTTTCCGGCCACTCCGGTATATCCGGAATTTCATGAAACGTTTTCTTAAAAGTATCCTCTGTTTCAAAAGTATCAAAAAAAGACAATTGTCCGTTAAGCCTATCCTTTTGTATGCCTCCGGCTACCTCCATGGCATTATCTAAAATCGCCATCTGCTGCGACCTGAAAAAACCGATACTATCAAAGGCGCCGCATTTTATCATACTCTCTATAACTTTTCTATTAACCAATCTCGAATCAACGCGTTCGGTAAAGTCATACAACGATTTAAATTTCCCGAATTTCACCCTCGAAGTTATTATTGAGTCGATAGCGCCCCGGCCGACATTTTTAACAGCGGCCAGGCCAAATCTTATACTTTTCCCGATAACGGTAAAATTAGCGAAACTTTCGTTTACATCGGGTGGTAAAATCTTTATACCCATATGCAGCGATTCATTAATATACGCGGCTATCTTATCCGTATTGTCTTTTTCACTGGTAAGCAGTGCCGTCATGAATTCCACCGCGAAATTCGCCTTAAGATATGCTGTTCTGTAAGTTATCATCGCGTAAGCTGCGCTGTGACTGCGATTAAATCCATAACCCGAGAAATATTCAACCTGACTAAATATTTTTTCTGCTATAGGTTTGGTGATTTCGTTAGAAACGCACCCATCGATAAAATCCTTCCTTGCTTCTGTCATGACCTCCGGTGTCTTTTTGCTCATCGCCCGCCTTAGGTTATCTGCTTCTGCAAGGCTGAAACCGGCCAGGTTTGAAGCAATCCTCATAACCTGCTCCTGAAAAACAATTATCCCATAAGTATCTTTTAAAATCGGCTCTAATTTTGGATGGTCATATCTAACCCTTATCTCGCCATGCCGTCTTCTCATGAAGTCATCCAGCATACCGCTTCCTATCGGGCCGGGCCTGAACAGAGCCAGAAGCGAAATTATATCCTCGAATTTTTCCGGCTTTAATTTCTTTAACAGGTCTCTCATCCCCGAACTTTCCAATTGAAAGACCCCTATGGATCCGGCGTTCGCTAAAAGTTTAAATGCGGTTGTGTCGTCCAGAGGAATTTTTTCTATTTCTATATCTATATTTTTAGTCCTCTTTATAATTTTTAGAGCTTGATTTATAACTGTAAGTGTCCTCAGGCCCAAAAAATCCATCTTGAGAAGGCCTACCTTCTCAAGAGACTTCATCGGAATACCAGTGGTAATCATATCCTCGTTCGTCTTATAAAGCGGTACGTAATTATCCAGGGGCTTTTCGCTTATAACGACACCGGCGGCATGGGTTGAGGCGTGCCTTGTAAGCCCTTCCAATCTTTTTGATACGTCTATCAATTCCTTAATCCTTGAATCGGTGCGATAAAGTTCTTTCAGTTCCGGCTCTGCCTTAAGTGCCTGGTTCAAGGTAATATTTAAGTCGTTCGGGATGAGTTTTGCTATTCTATCGACTTCGGCATATGCCATACCCATAACTCTTCCGACATCCCTTAGGACACCTTTTGCCATCATAGTGCCGAATGTGATGATCTGGGCAACATTGCTTTTAGAGTATTTATTTACGACATATTCGATTACTTCATTTCGCCTTTCGTAACAAAAATCTATATCTATGTCGGGAAGGCTAATGCGTTCCGGATTTAAGAACCTTTCGAAAAGTAAATCGTATTTAGTCGGGTCTATGTCCGTTATCCCGAGCGAGTAACTCACAACGCTTCCGGCCGCCGAACCCCTACCGGGCCCGACAGGTATGCCTTTTGATTTTGCATAATTTACGAAATCCCACGCTATTAAAAAATAACTCTGATAACCGCTCTGTTCTATTATTTTAAGTTCGTGATTAACGCGTTCTTTTAGATTTTCGTCTATAGTTTTATATCTTTTTTTTAAGCCTTCGTCTACGAGGCTACGCAGATATTCCTCCCTCGTCTGTCCGTCCGGCGGATGATAATGAGGCAGGTGTGTTTTAGTAAAATCTAATTCCAGGTTACATTTTTCGGTTATTTCCAAAGTGTTAGATATGGCTTCCGGGCAAGATGCGCCGAATGTTCTTTTCATTATATCTGATGGCTTAAAATAGAACTCATCTGTTTGAAATCTCATTCTGTTCGGGTCATCTAACGTGGTCTGGGTCTGAATGCAAAGAAGCGCCTCATGCGCCCTTGTATCTTCTCTGGCAAGATAATGAACATCGTTTGTGGCAACTAACGGTATGCCGAGTTCTTTTGAAAAACCTATAAGTTGCCTGTTTATTTTTTCCTGCTCTTTTATCAGGTTGTCCTGTATCTCCAGATAGAAATTGCCTTTACCGAAAATATGCCTGTATTCATCCGCTGTTCTTTTAGCTAAGTCTATTTCTCCCTTATTTATTAAACTGGCAATCTCACCCTTAAGGCATGCCGAAAGGCAAATAAGTCCATCATTATATTTTGCCAGGGCTTCTTTATCAACCCGCGGCCTGTAGTAAAAACCTTCCAGGTATCCTATGGAAACAAGCTTCATCAGGTTTTTATAACCTGTTTCGTCTTTGGCTAAAAGTACCAGGTGGAAGGATGCTTCTTGAATGCCCCTTGATGATTTTTCAAAACGCGAATCCGGTGCAACGTAAACTTCGCAACCTATTATCGGTTTTATGCCTCTATCGATGGCCTTTTGATAAAATTCGACGTTGCCGAACATGTTTCCGTGGTCGGTTATGGCGCAGGCCGGCATTTTCAATCTTACGGCTAAATCGAGAAGGTCGCCTAGCTTGCATGCACCGTCAAGAAGGCTGTATTGGGTATGAACATGTAAGTGGACGAAGTCGCTATGGCGTTTCATTTCCTCATACCAACGTGTTGGGCAATTTGATAAACCTTACCCTCGGTTTGTATCGATGGCGCTATTATGATTTCGGTTCTTTGCATTTCCTTTATATTTCTTGCGCCGACTCCTCCCATGCTTGTCATAAGAGCGCCGACTAAATTTTGAGTGCCGTCGTCAGTGCGGGCAGGGCCGTAAATAATTTCTTCAAGTGTTCCGCTCGTTCCTACGCGGATTCTGGTGCCCCTTGGTAAGTTTGGATGAGGAGTTGCCATGCCCCAGTGATAACCTTTACCCGGTGCCTCTTTAGCCCGGGCAAATGCATTGCCCAGCATGACAGCATCTGCGCCGCTTGCAAAGGCCTTGCATATATCACCGCCTGTTGCCATACCGCCGTCGGTAATAATGCTGATGTATCTTCTCGTCTTTTTAAAATAATCGTCCCTCGCTGCTGCACAATCTACTGTAGCGGTTACCTGTGGAATGCCTATCCCTAAAACACCTCGTGTAGTGCAGGCAGTACCAGGGCCTATGCCGATCAAAAGTCCGCTTGAACCTGTTTTCATCAATTCAAGTGCGACATCATATGTAACGCAGTTTCCGATAATTACCGGAACTTTCATAGATTTACAGAATCTGCTGAAATTCAGGCTTTTATATTCTCTTGATAAATGCTTTACTGTAGCAAAAGTGGCCTGGACAACAAAAATATCACAACCTGCATCCTGGGCAATCCGGCCGAATTCTTCCGCCTTCTGGGGTATTGAACTTACAATTGCGGGAACCCTCATCTTTTTTATCTCTTTTATCCTCTTTGTGATTAATTTCTTTTTTATCGGTTCCTTATAAATATATTGGAGGAGTTTCGTTGCAGCTTCCGAAGAGACCCTGGTTAACTTTTTTAATACATTTTGAGGATTTTCATACCTGGTCTGAATACCCTCTAAATTTAATACTGCCATGCCGCCTAATTTACCCATAGCAATAGCAAATTTTACGTCTACGACACCATCCATGGCAGAGGCAATAATCGGGACCTTAAACTTTAGTCTGTCTATTGTAAATGAGGTATTTACCTCAGAAGGATTGATGGTAACTTTGCCGGAAACCAACGCAACCTCGTCAAATCCGTAACACCTTCTCGCCTTTCGCCTTATGCCAATATATTCACTCATTTACAGGCCTCCTTATTTCACATATTATATAATGAATTTGATATATAATACAGAAATTATTGTATTATGTCAATGGGAAAAATGTAAAGAAAGAAAAACGAAATTATGGACACAATTGAAAATTTAGCATTTTTGAGAAATTTGAGAGGTTTCCTTTGTATCAATATTTTGATACGAAAAGGGCCCAACTGAACAGACACTTTATGTGTCCTGTGAATGTTGGGCCCCCTCTTAAATTTCGATTAAAAAGCGCGTTAAAAATTTTCAGTGGACAGAATTTTGTTTTTCTTTCTATCAGGCTTTGGCAGGCAAAAAAAGGGCGGGAATTTCTTCCCGCCCTATTTATTGTTTTAACTTATAACTTAAAACTATTTTACGCGGCCTCTGCGAATTTACGTGCAGCGTTGTGTAGTCTTTCGACTAGTCCGCTTTCAACAACACCAACAGCTTTGCCTAAAGCTTCGATGATTTGTTTTACAACGTGCGTAATGTCGAATGTTGTAACTCCACGTATGTTCGCTTCGGGATCGCCTGCAACTTTGAAGTAATAATATCTCCGAGCGCCTACTAGCTTAACTGTAATATTCACTACGTTCTCTCCGTAGAATATTTTTTTATCTTCCGGCTTTCCTTCGTTTAGTTCATCGATGAGTTTTCTCTGTCTGTCATTGGTAGCGACTACGGCTACTTTTAGCCCGGACTTGACAAGCCTGGGTAATAAAACGCCCAACCCGTTATCAAAGGTTGTTTTTTCTGAAAAGATAAATGCTGATTTATCGTCTAAATTAGGCAGTTCTTCTAATTCTACTAGTACATTCTGCAACTCTTGTGCCAGCGTGACTCTATTCATTCCGTTCTTGCCATACTGTGTAGGAAGTTCTGCCAGGGCTTCTGTGGTAAGCGCGGAAATTTTCGCCTTCTCCATTGTTTTTTCTATTGTCTGCATGATATCCTTGAAGTAGTCTACGAGTGCTTGGCGGGCTTCTGCGTTATTCTCATCGATTACAATAGGCATTACCCAGCCCGGGTTTTCCGTCGCGACCAACTTACCTTCTTCCAACTCTTGACCTTCTTCAACTTCGATATCGTATCCGGCTAATGCAAACATATTTCCAAGCATATGCTGCCATTGATATTCTTCGGGGTATTCCGCAAGCATTGGAACTTTTCCTTGCTGTCTAGAAATAATAGAAGTTGTAAGGCTCCTCTGATGTGCCTTTATCATTGCGTGATAGGCATGGCCCATGCCGGGTCCTTTTCCTACATCAGCAAAACTCTTTAATGTCCCATGCCAGAGCCCTTCGTCTCCCTCTTTCATCAATAATTCTCTCATCTCCTTACCAGCTCGAGTTCTCGATAGGTCGCCATAATATATAAACTCTCCGTACTGAATCTCTGGCCGATTGTCTTCCCCTTGCTTCCTAAGTGCAATTCTGTGGATTGCTGCTGCAATATGCGCAGGATTATCTATATCTAGATTGAGGGCTTTTATCTCTTCACTTAATTCCTCTTGAGTAAATAATCCCCTTTGTATCAGGGTATTCCAATTTAATGTAATACCATTACTTGTAACTTGATTTTCTGTTCCCTCAAATTGTTCCATAACCCTTTTGAAATTTTCTGGATTTAACCTCATCCAATCCACAATCTTTTTGTAAAATTCAACCGGTGGTTGGTCAACGGCACAGACATCCCATGCCCTTGCAATATCAAATACCGTATAATTGATGGCCTGCATGACCCTTGCTAATATGGTTCCATTTCTAACCTGTTTTGTTGCTTGTTTACCCCTAAAGTCTAAAACCTTTACTTTATAACCAGCCTTTTGTAACTCTTCAATCTTTTCATCACTTATATTTGTAAGGCCGTTTATCTTGATAATCAAAAATGTCTTATCGTTCTTTGCAGAATCTGCTGGTTCGTAGTTAGCGATATCCAAATTATCATTGGTTACTATCTTAAGACCTCTCTGCCGGGTCTTTCCCAAAGATTCTTCAAAGTGTTGTTTTATCCATAGAGAAGCGTCTCGCCATTCAATTCCAAATAGTACTCTTTCAAAACGTCCTTGCCATTCGGCGGGAAGACCTAACACAATCTTATCTAAATTACTCTCCTCATTTTCAACAATCCATTGCGCCAATTCCCTTGCTTGTTTTTTATCCCTTTTGCTTAACTTAGCTGCCTTTACCCAGGCTTCAGGGGACTTTCCACTTAAGATTAAAGGAATAAGCATGCCATTTGTCATAAAGTCATGTCTTCCGGATGTGGTGGCATCCCGGTCTGGCTGGTGAGGTAGGCGTTCACAGCCTTCTAAAGATACATCTACACATGAACCATCTATGGTTATCTTCCAGAAATGGTCCTCTAATTTTAATCCACGTTCTGTAAATAAAGATTTGAGCGCATTGTCGGCATTGAAGACAGGCTCATATGAAGTCATACCTAATGCCTGAACTACTACTGCAGTCTTCTTAAGGCCGCTTTTCAAAGCATCTTCATCTGAAAGTCTTGAATTTTTCCTCTGTTCTGTTTTTACTATTTCATTGAAGATAGCTCCGAGTGTATCGCGATTTACATCATCCAGTCCAAAGAATCTTATATTTTCGCCCATCGCGTTTGCAGCAACAGCAGCATACTTATCTTCAATTGAGCCACCCATACCAGGCCATATAAGATATCTTAACTTTGCATCCTCGCCATAGGCATCGTGTAGTCGACCCCTCATATTTTCTGCGAGTTCTTCTGTTTCCTTTAATAATATAGGACCTACTTTAGAATTGTTCAGTATTTCTGCTAAGTGTATAGAACCTAAATTTATCTTTGTAACATCTCCAGTCGTTGGATTATGTTCAGTAACAATAGGTGCCAGCGGATGGTCGGCCACATTCATCGGATATTCTAAATCCCTTGTGCTAAGTGCTTTTTCATTCCAGAATGCTTCACTGAAAACTAGAGCATCAAGTTCGCCTTCCTCGCCTGTGTATACTCTTCCTTCCCTAAGTTGTTCCTCAAATAATTGCATCTTCTCTACGAATGCGCGAAGCGGCTCTTCGCCTATGCTTCCTCCGCCCATTTGTTCTGCAGTAAGCGCGCCACAGACACTAGCGCCCTTTGCTGCTTCTTCAGGTGTCATTCCTATCGCAGCTGCATATGCTATAAATGCACTGTAACTATCGCCTGCACCTGTTCCATCAACGAAACTCACTTCTTCTACTGCCGGCATATGGAATCTTGCTTCACCGAAGCTACTGCCTTCAGTTGTCAAAACCTCACTTCCTTCTTCCCCATTTTTCAAGAAGATAGCAGGAACGCCTATTCTAATAAAATACTCTAAATTCTCCTCTATTTCTGAAAGATCTGAAATCCCTGGTGCCTCCTTCATGCTAAGAGTAATGTAATCGAGTCTTGTCATTGCCTCTATCGCATGGGGCCTGCTTTCCATTTCGTATATATCGACAACGGTATCCCATCCTACTTTAACACCTTTTTCTTTTGCCCTTTCAATCAACGTACCGATTTCATCTATAAACACTGGGTTGAGCGCTATGCCTCCAAGGTGCAATACTGCTGCTTCTAAATCTTTTTCTTTGACGTCGGTAACTTGCAAGTGTTCGTTTGCAGTTCCAAGTGCTAGGTTATATGCAGTTGTGCCCTCAACCTGATTAGAGAATATCAGATTGGTTGAGGTAGGTACTGATTCTACTTCTATTATGCCACTTGTATCCATACCTTTCTCTTCCATAAATCTAAAGAGTCCTTTTCCGTACTCATCATTTTTTCCCACAGCGCATATTAATTTCACTTTTGCGCCGAGTTCATGCAATACCGCAGCAGTCGCAAAAGCCGGTCCGCCGTATGTAACTTTAAGTCTTTCTCTAAGTTTAGGTGATAATCTTTGCAAGTAAGCCTCGGTAACTTTTCCATCAGGCGTCTTAAACTCCTTGTCTTCTTGGTAAGCAAGTTTGCCGCGCATATAAACCGGCAGTACCTCATCCGGCAGCGGAAATTCGCTCTCTCCACCTATAGGCACTATTATATCTGCAACAATACTACCTACAACTGTTATAACAGGAGCTTTTCTATCCAGTTGCGCAAGTCTTGTCTCTAATGCCTCCAATTCATCTTGCGCTTCTTTACGTTTTGTTGTTATGTTTTCGGTTTCTGTTAAAGGTAGCTTTCCCCTTACATATCTGGACCATGCTTCACCGTGCTTTCTAAAAAGCTCATCTACTTTTCTCCTTGTTTTAGCTATAGCGCTTGTCAGGGCCAAACGCGAACTTATCAATCCCTCGTCAGTCGGCTGTCTGCCGGCAGGCACGGTGCCTTGTTTAAAGCGATCTAGTAATGTGCTTATTTTTTCATCTGGTAATCCTTCTGCTTTCAATAGAGCGAGTTCTCTACGTGCTCTGTGTTCGTCAAATGTTGGCAACATTCTTAAACGAGTCAAAGTAGTTACAGCTGCCTCGTAGTATTTCGCGCTACGCGGAATCAAGCCATCAATATCAATATTTGTCCTGATGTAATCCTTTGCCCCTTCAACTTGCTGGCGATCGGCATAGCGTCCCAATTCATGGAGCCCTGCAAGAGTCATGCTATCCAGATCGATACCGCCTCGTATCTCAAATTGGCCGAATTTATCGCGTACCGCTACCAATATAGGCATGCCACTTGCTGTAGAAACTAATATATCTTCAAAAACCTGGCCTTGTTGGCGATAATATACCCATTCACGAAGCGCCTCAGGTCGTCTATTGCCTGCAAACCATTCTCTCTCTCTAATTTTTCTTATTTCTCTTTCAACATCTATCGGCGTAAACGGTCCTTTAGAGGCCGAGACAACAGTCTCTTCAGCTTCTAATATCCTTTGAATAGCCAGCATATATGCGGCTATAGTCAAGCTAACATCTCTTTGCTCGGCAATTTCAATAACTTCTCTTAAAGAAGGTCTCATAACATCATTAAGTTCTTCTTCTACTTTATCGGCATCCCATATTATATTTCTATCATCTATATTTTGAAGCATCTCAAAAAATGAAACTGTAACTCCACCTATGTTTGCCAATACATCGGGTATTACGAGAATTCCTCTTTCTGTCAAAATCTTCTCTGCCTCTGAGGTAATCGGTCCATTTGCCAGACAAAGAATTACCTTCGCCTGAATTTTATCGGCATTCTCTTCTGTTATAACTCCATCAGTGGCGGCTAAAACTAATATATCTACATTACTCTGCAACATCTCTTCATTTGTCAAACGGCCCTCTTCCGGAAAGTTTTCCTCTCCTCGTAAAAATTCGCCGTAACTTCTATAATCCGAAAGTTTGCCTATATTAAGCCCTTTGTTATTATGTATTGCGCCTTCTATGTCGCTCCAGCTAAGAACCCTTGCGCCTTCACTATTAAGTAATCGCGCTATCGTGCCTACTTTCCCAGCTCCCTGCACCGCTACAGTTTTTCCTTCTAAAGTAGCACTGAAATTTTTCAATGCTTTAAATCTCTTAGACAATTTTTCTATATGAAGCATGAGTTCTTGCAATATATATAATCCGCCTAATTCTGTTGCTCCTTCTCTACCCTGAATGCCGTCTTGGGCATCTCCTGTCACTGGCTTGCCTGTAACAACTTGTGATGCTCTCCCCTTCGCCTTTTCACTGTATTCATTAGCTACCCAGTTCATAAACTTACCTGCCCATCTGGCGTCTAATCCTATATCCGGAGCTGGGACATAAATATCTGGCCCTATTAAACCTTCTTTGTATAATACCCTTACATAACCCCTGGCAAGCTCTTCAACTTCTCTATCTGACATTTCATTTATGCTTAAGCCTTGAGGAATGACTATTCCACTTTTACCGCCACCTAAGTTAAAATCATAACCTTTCTCTTTAAACCCAGCAATAGCATTTTTTATAGTCATCCAAACCGCCTTTGCTCTTATCTCATCAGGATAGACCAATTCTTCGCCACCTATGCTTATTCCACCTTTTGCAGGACCACGCGCCGTATTGTGTATGCAGACATAGCAACGGAAATCTATTCTCCTGCCATCATCCATAACAACTGGGATTTCTAGGTCGGTTCTTTCTTTTTCCATGGTTTGAAGTCCAGCGATCTTCTTTTCGTCTACACCCATTATCTCAGCAACCTCAGCTATTAAATTTGTAACATCTTCGTAAGGATTGATAACGACTGAACGCGCCTCGGCTTCCTGTTGCTTTGCTGCCAGTTTTTTTACAAGCTCATTGTAATCGCCGATAAAGCCTTCCGCAACCGCAGCCTTCTCATCAGCGTCTTCTGGATATCTCTCTACCCTTTCACCAAATAACGTCTCTTGGGCCGCAGGGATCTGTTGAAATTGGGAAATTTTGTATCCGCTTACGCCCCATTCTTTCACATCTATCCCTAAAGCCTGTAAGATCTTGACCTGGTTTGCGTTCAACTCATAAGACCTAGCCCACTCATCGCCTATACAAGAATTGTATAATTCATCTATAAGGGGTTGGTCCAACGGTTCATCTATAGCATTTGGATTTATCCTTAGTCCTTTTTGGTCTACAAAGTTCTGCTGCGCATCCGGGAAGAGACCCTGAGCATACATGTCAACAGTTTCGTTGACATGATAAAGACCCTTTTCGTCCGGAGGCCTGACAGAGGCCAAGAGCAGTCCGGTCTCATCTTCTTCTACACCTTGATCTTTTAATCTATCATATAATGCTTGTATAATCTTATGAGACCTCTTTATAACAGCAACTCCAGCGCGCCTGATCGCCTTATCGCTTGGAAGTCTTAAGCCGACCTCTTCTGCGGCTTCTCTTATCTCTCGTTCATCCAGGCAGGGCTTACCTGTATCTAATTGTGAAAATTCTTCTATACGCTGGTCCTCTGGGTTTCTTTCTCTCAATGCCTCAATAAGCATATTTATTGCTACACCCCTTAGGCCTTTATCGAGGCGGCCAGCCATATTAGTTATGATAGAGGCAAGGACTCTACCTCCTTCTTTTCGCCACTTAGCATGGCCAATGACCTGAGCTAGAAACAGCGCTATCTCCTGGGAGGTTACATATGCGATCGTCCCGTTAGTATCTATACCCTGGGCTGTAACGTTTTCAATAACACCTCCTGTATCAACCTCAGAGAGAGTGATCGTTCCTGTCTCCTCTATCTGTTTAAGAAGGGCCTCTTCTAATCTTCCGTAAACTACTGGTGAGCTGGCATCTATCTTGAAGAATGTATGAGCTCTGCCTTTTACTCCTTTAAGTTCTCCTTCTTCTCCTTCAAATATATTAGCTAATGTAAGTTGAGCGTCGTATCTTTGTGCGTCTTCATTAAATTGCTCCTGAAGTTCAAACAGTTGCTTTTCCATGGCCTCTTGGTCATCATAATTACTTGGATTAACCTGGAAGCTAACCCTACCCCTTTTACCACCGATCAAAAGGAATATAGACCTTAGCGCCCTTCTTGCATTACGACCTGCTATTACTGTGGCCTCCTGGGCTAACTGATCCCCATCCCACTCTGGGTGTTGGGCAACCATCTCGTCAACCATAGCGCTCAGTTCTTCATCTTCATTTAAAGCGAAGATCGCCAAAGTGGGATTCATCATCACAAGATCAAACCCCATTTTTATCAGCATCTCTGTCCCCAGCCCATAGTCATTTCCTAAGATTTTGTCGGTTTCATCCTTAAGCTTTCTAAGATTGCTATTGCTCCATAATCTCTTCCAGTGACTTAGCCAACGACTAAAAGAGCTTATATCTGCTTCCCTTGCCCAATTGGCCAGGAGTCCAACACCTTCTCCATCTTTATTAAGCTGAATCCTCATCCATTTATGCTGTAAATGTGACAGAAGTGAACGTGCCAATGCCTGCTCTTCATTCTCCCACTGCTTCAGAAGACGCAAATCATTCCTTCTCTCATTAGCCAAGTCTCTATTTGAAATGACATCCTTGCCGAATCTATCTCTGTTCTGCAATGTATAATTAACAACATAGGAATTCTCTAAATCGATGATCTCAAGGAGGGTGGCCATAAGGTTCCTTCGCACTTCATGGGTTGCTTCATTAAATGCAACTTTCAATCTTTTCCTTAAGAGTCTTTTTTTCCTCAAAAATCTTCTGGGATGGGTAAATAGAACGGTATTGTATGCGGCTATATCTATTGTATCGGCTGATCTGGCTTGATATTCTATAACCGGATTAACCGGATGTTTGAACTCTTTGCCATCTTTAATAGGTAAGAGGTTTTCTTCAATCGCAACCCCTTCCATCACGAACCTTACATTCTCTACTGCGCTTCCAGTATGGCCTGTACATTTCACATTGTCTAGAGCAGCTAATCCTTTATGCGTATCTTTAACTTCACCTGTCAAGACATCGACCCTGGCTGCAACATCTGATCTTTCTTCAAGGAATTTTATAAGTTGAGGTTCCTTAAATATAGGTCCCCTGGCAGTATTTAATACGATAGCCCCTTCTGGTAACATTTCCAGATACTCTTTAGTAACCCAACCTCTAGTCTCATCAGTGAGATTCATTAGAGTTGCGATAACATCTGCACTCTCAAATAGTTCTTTTTTCTCAACAAAGTTCTCTTCTCCTATAAGGTCTATGGATTCTTGTGAAGGTTTAATATCATGGCCTAATATATTCATGCCGAATGCCTTGGCCCTCTCGGCAAATGCATAGCCGATTCTTCCAACCCCTGCTATAGAGAGTGTAAGGCCGGATAAACTGCGTAAAAGTAAAGTGTCTCTATAATTCTCCTTTACTTCCATCTTTTCTGGGTCTACTATCTTTACATTATGCTGCTCGGCTAGTGCAATCTCTCTTTTTCCAAGTCTAGTTTTAGATCCAGGAATTCTTATAACATAATCGCATTCGGCAAAGAATTTATCCAGATTTTTGCCGTCATAATATACAAGGCCAGATGCTATTCCGAAGGCTTCTGCATATTTATTTAATACTTTTACTAATCCTCGAGAATATCTACCCCCTCGAATTACACCTACTTTGGTCTCAATATCAAGGGTTTCATCAGTAGCTAATTGGTCATGGATGACTGTCCTTTCAGGTCCAATTCCACAGCCCTTAAAGCGCTTCTCTTCTACTAATCTATACATATCGTCCAATCGCAAGGATTTTCTGAGCAGTTCGCCCCATAGAATCTGGGCAAGGGTATCTACTTTTTCTTTAGTTAAAATATGTTCTAGTATACCTTCTAATGTCTCATGTGGCAGAAGTGCTTCATCGGTATGGGAGATAGCATCGGTGAGCTTATAAAATGTATCCAAAAGCAATCCCGTGTTTAGCTCTGCCATAGCTATAGTAAGAGGACCTGGGGCATTGGTTACCTGTATGCCTCTACGCGTTGCCTCCTCTACATCAGTATTATCATAGCCGGTTGAGAAATGGATTATCTCCCTTAATTTAGGTAAAAGGTTAAAAACTTTGCTGTCAAATCTATATTTGACGAATACTAAAAGGGTGGTGTAATCTGGATTCTTCCTCATCATCGCCAAAAGCTGTTTTTGGGTTAAAGGCTCGGACTCAGGGAGTAATATATCAAAATCTATCTCGCCATCTTTTCTTAAAATATCCACTGCTCTCTCATCTATCGGCTCAACAATCAAGACCTTCTTCTTAGGCTTAGCCACCCTGTGGCGTAACCATCTTGCCCCATCCACTTCTACGACTTCAGAAGTAGCATCAGGACGCGCCACATCCGCACCAAGAGGTTTGATTTCGCCTTCCTCGGCTTTCTGTTGTATATACCTAGCGATTGCTCTTGCATCTTTTGGCTTTAAAGTAGGTAATTCATCTCGTCCAGCAATTCTATCTTTTATCTTATCCAATTGTTCTTTCGTGCACAAAGTTGTGGGGAACATACCTTCTTTACGGATGGTTGAAAATAATAAACGACAATCGTATCTTGTGCCTGCTTTTTCCACAGATACGGGAACTACGAATATATGGGTATCTTTACCGATTTGTTCTACTTCGTTTAGGTAAGAAACCGTTATTGTGGCTGGTTTGTGGTCAGGAACTGTATCTTCTTCGTAGACTTGTTTTTGCCTTAGACGTTCTTTTGTTGCGAATGCCTCTTTGATAACGCTGATCTCTGTTGCACCATCTATATCCCTTAATCTATCTATTTCTCGCAGATCCATCTGAAGCCCTATTCGGGCAAGGGTAACAGGCTTTCGATGATCGTCAGCGATATCGCCGAAGGTAAGAGGGGTAGCTAAATTGATATTTCCTTTAGCGGTATGTGCAGGATAAATATCAATCGCAAAACTAACATTACTTACCAAAAAACACAAAACCGTAATAACCGAAACTATTTTTTTCATGTTAAACATACGTGAATTATATCACAAATAAAAATTCGAAGTGTCACAGTAATGTAAAAACAATCTACCTTTTTCATCTTTAACATTAGTGGCAAAAAAAAGGCGAGAATTCCTTCTCGCCCTTTTGCTTGATTTGAATCAATCCGCCTTCGCTAAATTGCTTCCGCGTTTAGCTTCGGCGGATTAAATTCGCACTTATAACTTACGTCGTCATCCCTCGCTTTGCTCGGGACTCCTTTCAGTCGTTCGGGACTCCCTTCGGTCGTCGAACTCCGTAAGTTATGTGCTCATTTATTAATACATTCCTCCGCCGCCCATGCCACCGGGTGGCATACCAGCAGGCATTCCAGACGCTTTTTCATCTTCCGGAATATCGCTCACCAATGCTTCCGTAGTCAGCATAAGCGCTGCTATGCTGGCTGCATTCTGAAGCGCAGTTCTTACAACTTTTGTCGGGTCAATTATCCCTGCTTCAATCATATCTACAAATTTATCGTTCTGCGCATCGTAGCCCATGGTGGGTTTTTCGGCATACAGCACCTTCTGCATAATTACGGAGCCTTCTTTTCCGGAGTTATATGCAATCTGCCTTAGCGGCTCTTCTAAGGCCCTCTTAAGTATCTTTATACCTACTGCTTCCTCTCCGTCCAGTTTCAACTCATCGAGCGCCTTTATAGTTCTCAAAAATGCAACTCCGCCGCCGGGAACTATTCCTTCCTCAACAGCAGCCCTTGTCGCATGAAGCGCATCTTCAACCCTTGCCTTTTTCTCTTTCATTTCTGTCTCTGTTGCGGCGCCTACATTTATTACAGCGACTCCGCCTGCGAGCTTGGCAAGCCTTTCCTGTAGTTTCTCTTTATCATAATCAGAGTCGTTTTCCTCTATTTGCTTTTTGATTTGAGCAATCCTGCCGCTTACATCGGATTGCTTTCCTTCGCCTTCAACTATAGTTGTATTTTCTTTGTCGATTGTTACTCTTTTTGCCCTCCCTAAATCTTCTAATTTTATATTTTCCAGTTTTATGCCCAGGTCTTCTGTTATTGCCTTTCCTCCCGTCAATACCGCAATGTCCTCAAGCATGGCTTTCCGCCTGTCTCCGTAACCCGGTGCCTTAACGGCACAACACTGGAAAGTTCCCCTTATTTTATTCACGACCAGAGTGGCCAATGCCTCACCCTCTGTATCTTCGGATATAATTAAAAGGGGTTTTCCGGTTCTGGCTATCTTTTCTAAGAGCGGGAGCGTATCTTTCATATTGGAAATTTTCTTTTCACAAATCAATACGTAGGGATTTTCCAGCACTGCTTCCATGCGTTCTGCGTCGGTAACAAAATATGGTGAAAGGTAACCCTGGTCAAACTGCATACCTTCTACTATATCTAAATGTGTCTGTATGGATTTTGCTTCTTCGACTGTAATAACACCGTCTTTGCCCACTTTTTCCATTGCATCCGCTATCAGGTTACCTATTATCTCGTCGCCGTTCGCAGCGATAGCGGCGACCTGGGATATTTCTTTCTTACCTTTTACCGGCTTTGAGATTTTCTTTAACTCTTCTACAATCTTTTCTACTGCCTTTTCAATGCCGCGCTTAATAGACATGGGGTTCGCGCCGGCAGCGACATTCTTAAGCCCTTCCTTAAATATGGCTTCTGCAAGGATTGTTGCTGTAGTTGTGCCGTCACCTGCTGTATCGCTGGTCTTTGACGCTACTTCCTTCACCATTTCAGCGCCCATGTTTTCGTAAGGGTCTTTCAGTTCGATTTCTTTTGCAACGGTAACACCATCTTTGGTAATTGTAGGGGAACCGAATTTTTTGTCTAATATTACATTTCGTCCCCTGGGGCCAAGCGTAACCTTTACGGCCCTGCTGAGAATCTCAACGCCTTTTTGTATATTGCGTCTCGCCTCCTCATTGAATGCTAATTGTTTCGCCATTTTAATCCTCCTTGTTTTATTTTTGCGTTTTTTTCGATTTTTATTTAATGACCGCTAAAATATCTTCTTCCTTAAGTATTAGATATTCCTTTTCATCTATGGTTATTTCTGTTCCGCTATATTTTCCAAATAAAATCTTGTCACCCACTTTTACTTGAGGTGCTATTACTTTACCCTCATCTGAAACTCTCCCCTTTCCAACTGCTACAACTTTTGCCTCCTGAGGTTTTTCCTTTGCCGTATCCGGCAGAACTATGCCGCTTTTAGTCTGTTCCTTTGCTTCCAGGACTTCTACTAATATCCTGTCACCTAATGGCTGAATATTCATCTTCTATCCTCCTTATTTATATTAACAACTGGCACTCTTCAAAGTTGAGTGCTAACAAGTGTATCTATTATACAAAAAATTCAGCATATGTCAAGGAAAATTTTAAAATCATTAGCGCTCACCCAATTCGAGTGCTAACAAGGCAATTGTAGCATGGAAATGCCTTTTAAGGAGAGGTTTTCATCCACTTTTTGGATGGAGGAGGTGTAATTTGAGATAAGTTTGGCGTCACCGCCTGTAGCTACAACCTTTAAAGCCCTAAATTTTTTCTTAAATCGTTTTATTAAACCTTCACAAATCGAGACATAGCCGTAAACCATACCGCTCCGGATGCTGTCTTTGGTATTTTTCCCTATAAACTCTTTTGCCTTTTTGAACTCGACCTCAGGCAAAAAGGCTGTTTTCTTATGAAGCGACTCCAATGACATCTTAATTCCCGGTAAAATAAGACCCCCTACATATAAATTTTGTTTTGATACAACATCAAAGGTCACTGCTGTTCCAAAATCTATCGTAAGCACCGGGGTGCCATAAACTATAGATGCAGCATAGGCCGTAACAAGCCTATCCTGACCTATTTCTTTAGGGTTATAGTGGGATTTTAAAGGAACCTTTATATCTTTTCCTATAATATATATCTTTTTCCTATATATTCTCTTCAAAATCCTCAAAACCTCTTTTAATCTTTTTGGTGCAACGCTCACAATTATAACTTTATCTACATTTTTGATATATGGGGACAGGTCTCTTCCAGACACTATACCCGATAACTGAGACCTGTCCCCATAGCTTGCTTTCCTTATAAGCCTCTTCCCTTTAAATAAGCCAACACTTATATTAGTATTACCTATATCTATTGCAAGTAGCATCAAACCTTTCATTCACCCCCGGGGAGTCCCTTCGGGCCACCCCGGGGGTGTTTTCCTCTCTATCTCACTAACACAACGTCTCCACTCAATATACGTTGCATAATCCCCGTATCCAACCTAAGTATAAGCGCGCCCTGCTCATCTATATCCATCGCTTCCCCCTCATAAATCCTATCATAGCTTGTAACTTTAACGCGTTTTCCAAGTGTCGCAGATAAATTCTTAATTTCGTCCCGAATCCCCTTAAAACCCTTTTCTTTAAAGATACCATATTCTTTTTCTAAGTTAAAGAGAATTGATCTTACAAGTTCAACTCTTGAAATTCGCCCCTTAAGTTCGGCTTTTAAAGATGTTGCCCTCTGGGGTAAAATCTTTTCGTTCGTATTCGCATTTATGCCTATACCTAATATAATAAAATCAATCCTATCGCTTTCTGCCTTCATTTCGGTAAGAATGCCGCAAACCTTTTTCCTGTTTATAAGAATATCGTTCGGCCACTTTATTTGAGCCTCCAGGCCTGTAAGGCCCCTTATAGAATCAGCAACGCTCAATGCCGCAACAAGCGTAAATTCTTGAATTTCGTTAGGCATTATGTCCGGTCTTATTATACATGACATATAAATACCGCCCGGCGGAGAAATCCAAATTCTACCAAGCCGGCCCTTACCTTTTTTCTGCTGTTCGGCTAAAACCGTCACTCCTTCATCCGCGCCCCTTGAGGCTAAATCATATGCTATCTTGTTTGTCGAATCTGTTGATTCAAAAGAATAAATCTTTTTACCAAAAATCCTGGTATTTAATCCGTATCTTATCTCATCCGGAATCATCTTATCAGGGACACTTTTAAGCTTATATCCCAAGTGCGGCATTGCTTCTATATCGTATCCGATTTCGCGCAGTTTCTCTATGTGTTTCCATACCGCAGCCCGAGAAATTTTCAATTTACGGCTAATATCCTCACCGGATAGATATTCGTTTCCGTGCTTTTTGAATAAGTCGAGTATTTTGGTATCCATCTTTACAATGAATTTCTATAAATATCTACCAATTTCTATTAATATCGATATTTGTAGAAATTAATAGAAATTCGTTGAAATTTATTGTCTAAGTTTCTTTTTAAGTTCCTTAACCTGCTCTCTCAACACAATCGCCTTTTCAAATTGTAGATTCCTCGCGGCAACTTTCATATCCTCTTCCAACTCTGAAATCAAAGACGCAATTTCGTATTCGTCCTGCGTTTCACCGGCAACTGAGGTTATGATCTCCCTTGCTTTCTTGTAGGATTCTATCCCTTCCCGTATTGCCTTTTTTATAGTCTCGGGTTTAATATTATGTTTTTCATTAAACTCTAACTGCACTTTCCTGCGTCTATTTGTTTCGCGCATAGCCCTTTTCATTGAATCTGTCATATTATCTGCATACATTATCACGGTTCCGTTTATATTTCTTGCGGCCCTGCCGGCTACCTGTATAAGCGAGGTTGCGCTTCGCAGGAAACCTTCTTTGTCGGCGTCTAAAACCACGACCAGCGAAACCTCGGGTAAATCCAGTCCTTCCCTTAACAAATTTATCCCTACCAGGCAGTCAAATTTTCCAAGCCTTAAATCCCTTAAGATTTCTACCCTTTCAATAACGTCAATTTCAGAATGTAAATACTTTACCCTGATTCCTTCCTCGGTCAAGTAATTTGCTAAATCTTCTGCAAGTCTTTTTGTAATGGTTGTTACTAGGGTTCTTTCTTTTACCTGGGCCCTCTTTTTTATCTCATCAATTAAATTATCAATCTGGCCGGATGTTTGTTTTACTATTACCGGTGGGTCAACCAGCCCTGTCGGTCTTATAATTTGCTCAACCACATTTTTTGAAAGTTTTATTTCATAGGGAGCCGGTGTCGCCGATACAAAGACGACTTCTTTAACAAGTTCGATAAATTCCTCGAACTTTAGCGGCCTGTTATCCATGGCCGAAGGCAACCTGAAGCCGTATTCAACAAGCGTTTCCTTTCTGGATCTGTCGCCTTTATACATTCCATTTATTTGCGGAATCGTGACATGCGACTCGTCAATGATAGTGAAAATCTCATCGGGAAAATAGTCAATGAGGCACCATGGCCTTGAACCGGGCGCTCTTCCTGAAATGTGCCTTGAGTAATTTTCTATACCGTTACAAAACCCTAGTTCTTTCATCATTTCGATATCGTATTTTGTCCTTGTTTCCAATCGCTCGGCCTCTAAGAGTTTCCCCTCGTCCCTAAAAAACTTTAATTGCTGTTCCAATTCTTCCATTATTGCCGAAATTGCCCGTTCCATTCTATCAGGCGTTGTTACGAAATGTTTTGCCGGATATACCGCTATCTTTTTCTGTTCCAAAATGGTTTCACCGGTCAGCGGATCAATTTCTTTGATTTTTTCTACTCTGTCAAACGCAAGGTCAATCCTGTACGCGGTTTCGGTATAGGCTGGGTATATACAAACCGTATCTCCTCTTACCCTGAATTTCCCGCGCTGAAATTCGTAATCATTCCTCTCGTAATGTATATCCACAAGTTTTTTAAGCATATCTTCGCGCGAAAATTTATCTCCGACTTCTACAACTAAAAGAAGTTCGCCATATTCCTCCGGCGAACCCAGGCCATAAATACACGAAACACTTGCAATAATAATAACATCCCTCCTTGACATAAGTGAACTGGTTGCAGACAAGCGTAACCTATCTATATTATCATTGATAGAAGCATCTTTTTCTATATAAACATCTGTCTGAGGAATATAGGCTTCCGGCTGGTAGTAATCGTAATAACTTACGAAATATTCAACTGCGTTATGCGGAAAAAATTCCTTAAATTCGCTGTATAATTGAGCTGCGAGAGTTTTATTATGAGAAATAACGAGGGTTGGCCTATTTATTTTTTGGATGACGTTCGCCATGCTGAAGGTCTTGCCGCTTCCGGTGACTCCGAGGAGTGTCTGATAATTGCAGCCCTTTTTGAGGCCTCTAACCAGTTTTTCGATTGCCTGTGGCTGGTCCCCTGTCGGCTTATATTCGCTTACGAGTTTGAAGTGCTGCATAGCATTATGTCAAATTTTTCTTTGTTTAATGTCATTGTAACCTTTTCGGCATTTAATATATCTTTATCAAAATCAATTTTATCTAAAATAGTAAAACCTCTAAAATTAACCTTGAATTCGTTGGGGACTAGGGATAGACTTTCAAACTTTACCTCCGAACCAAACAGACTGCCTAAAGCGTCCTGGAGAACGCTTTTCCCGTAGAGCTTCATATATAAAGCAATGCCCCCTGTTATAATGGCGGTGATTATTACGCTTATTATGAAAATCTTAAATAAGGTCCTGCTTATTTTCATAAAGTTATCCCTTTTCCTTTACAGCCCAGTCCTTCTGCTTGTATCCCGGTATTGGCACCATCTGCACGAAGGTGAGCCTCCAGGGGCTTGTGGTTGCTTAAGGACCGACATGACTTCTTTTAAAAAGTCAAAAAACATATTATCATCGCGAGGAATCTCAAGCCAGGCAAGTCCTCCGCTAAGGAGGGCTGATTCAAGGCTATCTGCTGAAAATTTAGTTGGCTCATAAACCAACAGTCCTAATTTGCTTATCGGGCCAACAGAAAATTGTCCCGGAGCGGGATTTTCCAGGGCATGAGCATATGCATGCAATTGACGGGCGTATAGCGCTATATGCTCGGCTTTTCTTTGGGACGTCTTAAAATCAATTACTCCGTAGGTTCCGTCATCAAATTTTACGATAGTATCAAGTTTTCCTTTAACAAAACACGTGGATTTCTCATCTGGGAAGGAAATGGGTTTTGACTGAACCCATTTTTCCCCGTGTCCTACAACACCTGGCTGGAAACCCGGCACAATGGTTTCCAAGCGCTTACCGTCGAAATATGTCCTCATTTCATTATCTATTATAGTAAAAATCTTTGCCATAATGGATCTGGGAGGGGGGAAATTCTTAACGACTTTTAGATAGAAACATCTCTTACAATCCTCCCAGAGAAATGCAAAATCAGATGGACTCAATTTCCAGTTTTGATTGCTCATTTATTCTGACAACCTCGTATTGAAAATAGAAACGTCCCTATTTATATATACTACTTCTGCGTAAGAGCTCTTTCCAGATCAACTCTCAGGCGATTAACTATTGCCCTGGGAAGACGGAATTGAGCCCTAAGCAATGGGGCGCTTATTGTAAATTCAAACACATTAGGATTATTCGGAACTTTACGGAAAGTCACTTTCATCTGAAATCCATTAGCCATATTCCACCTCTTTTATATTAAATAAAAACCTTATTCCACCTTCGGGGTCGGCAAAAGTTGGTGGAGCCTTTACTCCTTTGTCCGAACCTATTTTAAGGGTTCTTTTTAAAATAATCAACTGAAATTTTTTGGAAAAGGACATTCAAAAGATTTGGATGATAATGGAAGAATCTTACAAGATTAGGCAGCGGCTAATATTCTCCATGCGTTTCTTATAGCTTCATCGAGTCTTTCTATCATTTCAGCAGGAGATATTAAGGTAGGCCATATTATGCTTATAGTGGATTTTTTGCCGTCTTGAATATCTTTTAGCCAATCGTTGACTATAGACGAAAGCGAAAACATGCTTTTACCGGATTCGGGGCTAACTAATACTCGTATCGAAATATTATCCTCTAATTCAGACTTTAATTGATTCTCTAATACTTTAGCTTCATTTTCACTAACCGCATCCGTTGCTATAGCCATGTATTCATCTTGAGGAAGTTCTTCCATCAGCAGTGTTTCCAGGTATAATTCTTTTATGATTCCTGCTCTATTTTTAGGAGTTGGTGGGTTTATTCCATGTAACTCGGCTCTTTCTTGAATTTCATCTTCTGTTATCATTGTTACTGTGAGATTCTCTGGTAGATTAAGTGCTTGTTTAATGTCATCTCTATTAAGGCCTTGTACTACTTCCATATCTTCATTTGTCACACCCGTAACTACCAATTCAAAAGGAATTCCAGCTTTTAACCCACGCAACCTATTTAACGTAAGCGTAATATCCGCTGAGTTTTTAAGCACATCGATAGGTAAGCATAAACGAAGTTTAGAAGCATCTATTGCTCGCTGACACGTACCGCTTAATTTGCTGACAGGAATATTTAAGCCGCTTTCTCTTGCAGTCTCATCTAGCACATTAAAGATATTTTGAATCGATTCAACACCGAGGGGTGCATCCCTCTGCCCCGCTTCCGACCCGGAATCGGCGGCCTCTATATCGGGGGATGGCTGGTCTGTAGGTAATCGGATGGTGAAGGTGGTGCCTTTTTTAAGCTTGGAGGCAACAGAAATAGTTCCTCCGTAAGATTCAACTATGTCCTTGCATATGGCAAGTCCAAGACCTGTACCACCTCTATGCTTTTTGGTAGTAAAATAAGGCTTAAATATATGAGGAAGATCACTTTTTCGAATACCCTCACCGCTATCAGATACTTCTACAATCACTAAACCATCCTCGCTTTTGGTCGTAATAGTAATTACTTTCTTCCTCTTCTTATCAGCCCTCGACTCTCTTGCGTTATTTATGAGGTTCATAAAGACTCTTTGTAACTTATTTGCATTTCCTTTAACCTTAGGGAGACCGTCTTCATAATCAGTGATTATCTTTGTTGTTATAAGTTCTTCCGGCCTGGCTAAACTATCTACTGTAAACGAAATCAGCTCGTTTATATCTACCTCTTCAATGACATCTTCAGGTATCCTGCCAGTTTTGGCTACATTAATATACCCAGCTGCATTCCCTTCGGTTATTTCAATCAAACGCAATAAATTTCTTGTCCTTTTATTTGAAAGGTCAGCATTTGCCAAAGCTTCTTTCATCGAGGATACAAATCTAATCTGTTCTTCAAAATATCTTACTTTCTCTTCTATCGATTCCCTTGCCTCTTCAAGGGAGATAAGTCCTCTTTTATCTCGGAAGGTAAAATGCTGCCATTTCAAATTATCTTGTACGCTTATTCTGTCCTGATGAATCTTCCGTAGTCTTAAAAATAATTCTTCTCCCAGGACACTTTCCAATTTGTTTAAACTCCTAGTAATAGAATTAAGGTGAGAGCCAAAATCATGTACTGCGTTCATTCCTAAATTTGCTATATCAATAATTGCCAATTCCTCGGGGTCGAAATTCGATAGAGTGTAATTGTCTATGTATCTTCTAATTATCCTTGCCATAGGTATATTGGAATCTTCATATCTAATTATTAAATTCTCTTCTATACCTACGCCTAAACCTACAAAGAACTTTCTATATTCTCCTTTTTCTATAACTATTTTTGCGATTTCCGATGCCACCCTCTCTGCCATTTCTCTATTGTCCTTTATAACATCAGCCAAGATAGAAGCGCAGCGCTTATAATTACCCCACCATTCCATTGCTATAAGCACGATCTCTCTTATTACATCGGTTGTTGAATCTTCATCCGGACTTAGTTCTTCAGGATTTTGCCAAATGCTCTCCGCCCGTTGCCTTGGGGACACCCCACCCCCCATTGCTGCTGGCCCTGCTCGGTCCGGTCCGCGGTCATGTCGTGGCATGTCGGCATATGATGCGCCGTCGTCCGGCGCGGCGGGATTTTTGGCGTTGAAACTTGTGTAATCTATCTTAACCAACTCGAGTCGTTCTCTAAAAGCGCCTTCTTCTTCATCTATAGGATCTTCTCTCCGTCCTACAGATTCTTCATATTCTGAGAGCCTTTCGAAATCTCTATCAATTTCATTACTTTTTGCTAATACTTTTTGTACTAATGTTAAATCTTCGTCTTTTACAGTTGAGTGGAAATGTTTAAATTCATCCAAAAAGCTTGTTTCTAAATCTGCTGGGGGAACTTCTTTCGTCCCTTGCTGTAAAGTAGTTATTACTTCTCTTATTCTATCGGCAACGATGCTACTAAGGTTCGGATTATTTAAAAGCGCTTTTAATTTCTTGATAACTTCCTGTAGTATCTGTGGGGTACGATATCTAATTGCCTCTATAGCATCTAAAATTGCGATTTGCGAATCAACATACCATGGTTCTTTTATATCTACATTTGTGTCATTAATTTCAGATTCCAAAATTTTTACAAAATCCATTGCCTTAGATTCGTCTCTCAAAAAACCGGCTATGCGAATTTGATTTCTATGCATATCATTCCAACTACCCATGTTTTCAGAAGGTGCTATTAAGTACTTAACAGTCGTTGCTTCTCTATCTATTCTTGAGGCTAAGAGTACGGCTTTTCCAAAAACTTTCATAATATCTTTATAGTTATCATAGTGGTGAGCAGATATTAATGGATTTCCAACATAAAAGAGATATTTTGGTCTTAACATCATTGTTGCTAACTCTAAAATAATTCGTTTTTCATAATCAGAATTGGTTTTTGCTTTTTGCAGTTCTTCTGCTAAAACAGGTAAAAATAACCTAGTGCTTTCCATATCAGGGAATTCAGGATATTTCTGTAGCTTCCTTGTTATATGGCCTTTTATGGATGGACGTCTCTTAGCAGTGATTCTCCATCTATGTTTGATGCTACTTAGATATTCATAGACTTCTCTCTGGGCTTCTTTTTGTGCAAGTGCTGGTCTTTTATCTGTAGCAAGGATGTATCTATTTCCTTCAAGCTTAATGAGATCCAATGCTATTAGGGTATTTACATCATCGTGTATGGTACTTTCGGCTAAACCTGTATCTTGTATAAGCTGTCTTATGGTTTTGGGTGAAGAAGATATAAGCTTGAATGTATATGCCGGTGAGTCTTTTGTTTCTCTGTCGGCGTCCGGCGCGGCGGTTTCCCGCGGCACGCCGGTGTCAGCTTGTGGAATATCTCCTTCTGAAGCATCTTCATTATCGTTATTGAGGAAACTCTGCACACACGCCCTGAAGCTGTCGCCTCTAAATAAATTGCCTACGGTTTTATAATCCTTCCCATCGTCTACAATAATATCAGCTCCGGGTGAGACAAATATCAGTCTCGATCTGGCACCGGCGGTTGATGGACGTGTGTTTATTCTCATAGGCAGGTCCAAATCTTCGACTTGTGAAATGAGCTCATCGAATTCGCCTTCTGCAAGCTGCCATCTACTCTTTTCGTCAACTGCTATTTCCCGTGGAACGAATTCATTGACCGTCCAAACCTTGACCCCTACGTCGGCTAAATCTTCGGCTAAAGCCGGCAAGTCTTCCTTGTTGACATTAGTAGCTACTGTGGAGACTGTCACTAAGAAATCCGCCTGCAACAGTTCGGGCAGGAGGTTGCGTACATTTCTGTACTGCCTTGCCGCAATAGGCCCCCTTGAATCGACATGTACTTTTTCGCAGGAACCTTCAAGCGGTATATTGAGTACGTTTATGATCCCATTGAGAGATTCGATGATTTCGGCATTCAGTAGATCTCCGCTTGTCTGCAGATTGACCTGCAACCCTTTATTATGGGCATATCTCAACATATCAGTAATCCTTGGGACCAATAGGGGTTCGCCTCCGGTAAATATTACAACCTTTACTCCCTCTTCGACTAGACGATCTATTATTCTTGCGGCATCTTCATAACTCATTTCTACCCTATCTTGCGAAAGTCCATAGAGCCTGTAACAAAACGGGCATTCTTGCTTGCACTCATTGGTCATATACAGTACTGCTC
>SDBU01001261.1_pt1 | contig 36768 bp, 57 predicted proteins | sample 2277071 | NCBI WGS metagenome assembly SDBU01 (sample SAMN10397929, study PRJNA504765) | marine sediment metagenome | isolation source: marine sediment core GS08_GC12, 126 cmbsf | place: Arctic Ocean: Gakkel Ridge, Loki's castle | collected 2008 | reverse complement strand
GTTGATATAAATCTTATATGTCAATGCGTCTCCATCTGCGTCTGATGAATTAAACTCGATTGATATTTCATTATCTATAGATCCATCCAATGGAGATGTAATCGATGGTATGTTTGGTACTGTGTTTATAAAAAGAATATTTATCGATTCATTGAATGGTCCATGGTTATTATTTTCTGTATCATTTCCCCAAAAATAATAAGTTGTTATTTCGTATTTATTTGACATTTGATCTGCTGAGATTGGAGTACACACCCAAATACTCCCTGCCCCTTGGGAACAGGCTCTGGAGTTTGTGGCATTAGTGAAATTTAAAGATGAATCATTCGAAATTCTAACTCCTGTGCATGAAGATTCATCTGTGCATGTTACGTTTATAGTTGGGGTCGAATCTGTTGTCGAGTTTGTTCCTATGTCACAAGAAGTACAAATTGGATTAGAAAGGGTTGGTGTGGTGGTGTCTGGTTCAGCATAAGTTACATAAAGTCTTGGATGTTCTGCTGCAGTAACATAATCACTTGTTCTTATTCCAAGAATATCACCACACGTAACATTCGAAATAATTACTAATCCATACCTTTTATCTTCTGGTAATGCGCATTCATCTTGATACCAAGTTTCATTTAAAGTCATATTTCGTCTTCCTGTAGTTGTCCATCCTATATTAGAAGTAATATTTCTGGTTGTATTCATTATACTAGAACAACCATTCCCACCCCCACAATTGTTCCATGTAACTGAAAGTTCTGACCATTGATCAGTTAATGGATAACCAGCCGAGGCTTCACAACTTGATTGAAATACAGTTACTTCTAGTGTAACAGATTTAATAGTTACTGCTGGTGGTAAACTATCACAAGTAAATGACCAATTCCACAAAGCCCAATTTTTAGTAGCACCCCCTCTTATTGAAATTGTACTACCTGCACCATCATTATTATTAGGAGCATCAGTAAATACTCTTGTATCAGTTCCGTTTAATGCGCCGGGTTGCCAAAATATTTCTATAGAAGATGATACAATACTACATAATAAAATTATCAATAATAAGTAGATAGTCAGTTTCATTTGATGAACCTCTTACCTGTTGAGCTTACTAATTCTTTCCTTTTTGTGTCTAATTCTATACATTCTTTATCTACACTTCCGTCTGTTCTCCAAAAAGCTGCAAACTCGCCACCTTCTTTGTTTGAATAGCAACAAATTTTATTTCCTTGTAGCTTACAGAAAGCATCATTACCTTCATATATTTTTCCTGATACGTTTATCTTGCCTGTTTTTATACATAAACTTTCATTTTTCAGAACTATTTTGTTGGTGTAATTATAATTCCAGTTGCATGAATTGTTGTTATTAGTTGAGTTCCAACGACATATGTAAGTATCTTCTCGTTCTACTTCTGTTTCATTCCAGAATTGGATAATATTTTCACAGTCTTTTATTGTTTTTTCAGGTTGAGGTTCTGGTTTAATATAATCTCCTTTTTCCCAACCACCAGGACAATCTCTATAACCCATATTGTTTAGAAGATTTGGATAACATCTTAATTGACTTCCAGAAAATCTCTCGCATTCCATAACTAGCCCTTTGCTAGAGCAGAAATAAGTTTTGTCTGTTAGGTTATAACCCAGAATAACTAAAGCTGCAATTAAAGTTACCAGGCTTATTCCTTTCCATTTGTTTTTTTGTATCATGGATCATATAAAAAGAACTTTATTCCCCCTTCTGGTTTGAATGTTATGCCGCTTGTGTTAATGTTTGATAGAACGCTCTTTAATGTTATTGTATCTGTAGAAATATTTCCTGCAGAAAGATTTCCGATAGTTGCTGAAGAAAAAACAGCTGTTGTGCAATTAACAATTCCAGGGTCACCTCCTATTAAACAAGTCGTTGTTGATTCGTTTCCAAATTGTGTTGGAGCTCCGAATGTACTATATCCTGTAGTGATATATAGTAAAATACTACTAATTACTATAAGAAGTATTATTTTCATTATTTTTTCTTTCATTTGGTTACTATTCTCCCGAGCATAGCCATACCGGAATGATCTTCGAATGAAGCTCCTGTTATGTTATGAGCCATTTGGGTATCAGTTCCATTATCTATAATGTTATTAGTGGTATTATTTTTCACGATGTTGCCAATGATTAATGTATCTAGATTGGGGGATTTAATAGATATCCCTTTGTCGTTTCCTGTGATAATGTTGCTTTTGAGAATATTTCTTTCGCTTATATCTAGAAAGTTAGAAATAACTATTCCTGTGTCTATGTTGTCTTGAATAAGGTTATTTTCAATTAGGCAATCATTTGCTTCAGATACTGTGATTCCGTTGTTTCCACAATTAACAAGGGTGTTGTTAGAGATAATGTGTCCTGAGCTCCCTTTATGTTCAATATTAATTGCATTAGTTCCGACTCCATTTATTTTACATAAAAGAACTCTCCCATCAATTCCATTTGTCCATACTATTCCCCATTGAGAACCTGCTCCTGAACCAGTTATTAGTAGATTTGAAATGAGAACTCTGTTAGCAACGGCATTTCTTCCAATTCTGAATACTATAATACTGGCAGATGTTGTTATATTTGTATTAAATCCAGAACCCCTAATAATAACATCAGATTTGTCTATATCAATAGTAGATGAGATGTTATAATTACCAGGTTTTATTAAAACTTCCCCGCCTTCAGGTGGAAGGGCATCTATAGCAGCTTGAATATTATCGAAGTCTCCTGAGCCATCAAGAGCAACAACATTTGAAGCAGCAAAGCCAGTTTCAGATCTAATTTCTGTTACAACTCTGAATTTATTAGAAAAAGTTTTTGGAAGTCCAATTATGCTAGGAACGGGTCGTTTACTGTTGTTGTTATTCGCCATTTCATTGTCTCTCAGTTTTCATGAACTCAATTATAGTTGGATCTGATATTAACGTTTTCTCTTCTATCCAGAATGCCCACAAGATATCAGATACCAAAGCAGCTTCTGAAGTTGATGATAAACCCGAGGGATCATGTTGTAAAAGAAGTAAAGCAGCTAAATGTGTAGTTGCGGCTTCTATAAGTACGGGAATAGTTGTTTCCCATTTTGTTCTTGATATTACCGTAACAATCCCTTCTGCATGATTGATTAAAGTTTCTATTTCCCCATCAGTAGCTCCAGCCTCGAAGTTTTCAATCTGGAACTTTACTTTGTCTGCTGTTGTATAACCTAGATTTGATGCCATTATGTCAGATCCTTTGTTTCAATTCTTCTAAAGCCAACGCCATCAGCTCCTTCGCCAACTGCGTTGATTAAAATTGAAAGCGCTAATCTTAGCCATTCATCTGGGGAGCCTGCTAGATCTCTTCTTGCAAACGCGTCTTCTATTCTGGTGTAATTTGGAGCGTTTCCAGCTATTATAAAACTCGCTATATGTGCTACCATGTAACAAGCTGCAGAGTTAACTAGATTCCAGTCCATTGTCCTTGATACATAAGAATAACTTCCAAATACTCCAGCGTCTGCTGTTGTAATTGTAGGGGCAGTGTTCATTACAATAATTCCATCTTGAGATTGAATTGAAGATACTGTTTGTTTAGATCCTAATTCTCTCCAGCCTGTAGTGTCGTCATTTGTTGCATAAAATATTTCTACATCTGAAGCGTCTGGATCATCTATGTCTTCAAGTCTCCACCAATCCATCTTTAGATCTCCCGCTGCTATTGTATCTGCATTAGCAGGGACATTAAATGAAATGAAAATATAATCTAAAGCAGTAATATCTGGGGTCCCTGTAGTGCCCATATCGAGCAAATCGATGTCTATTTCATTATTTCCGTTCTTTAGCTTGTTTCTATTTAGAAACTTGTGAAAGTAAGCTGTATTGTCATTTCCTATTCTTATTTCAAAAGCATCATTTACCGCGAGCTGTTGGACATCTTTTATAAAAACAGTAACTTTGAGCCTTCTTCCGGTTCCATCTACTGTACTGCTTTCTGTTTTTTCATAGCTTGTAAAAGCTTCTGTAACTCCACTTTTTCCCATCGAAATCGAATTGGCACCAAACACTAATCTCCCTGTTAAAGCATCATCTACTGCGTCTGTGCTTGCTGTGAAGTCTGCTATGTCACAGTTATCAACTGTTGTCACATTTTTCATTGTCGTATCTGCAATCGGAGCAAATCTTGTCCTAAAATCTTTATTAGAACCATCAATTTTTCCGTCTAGTTTTTCAAAAGCAACTCTTGTTGAGACTAACTTGTTTACAAGTCTGTCTGCTATTGGAATAATTGAATTTAATACAGCGTCAGAAATAATGTTTTTATTTTGGTTAGTAAGTTTCCGGAACAAAGAAATAGAAGCATAGCCCATTTGAGCTCACCTCGGCCCGCCGAAGAATAAATCCAGGTCTAGTGAGAACCCTATGGTTGTTGTTGAACAAGCATCTTTGTCAGCCCAAAGCCATATGTAATCTGGATCACTGCTTGTGGTATTAAGTGAAGTGATATAAGTTTGGTTTGTTAGTTCTACGGCAGAACCAGGCGTATTTGAGTCTAATGAATACATTGTCATACATTTGTCTGCTGATGTAAGATTTATTGATAAATCAATCTGTCCATCCGGAGCCTGAGCTCCTTTCCAATCCACTTCTATAATTCCTTTTGTTGCAGTTTGGCCCAATGCAGCTCCTTTTGTGATAGTTGGTTGAGGACTGAATCTTATGTTTGTTTCTCCACCTGTGATACTTATACCATAATCAAATACATCAACTGGATTTGTTATTGTGCTATTTGCGCATAAAGTTATATTTAGTGCATTACAAGCTATTATTGTAACTGAATATCTATCAACAGGAAGATTAGAGACATTCCATTCTGCAAAAGTTGTTAAGTTTCCTAAAGGATCATAGTTGAAAAAATTATCATATCTTCTAGTTGTGTTTGTTACACCGAAATAAGATAAATTCCATACAATTCCTGTTTCGTTATCTCTTAATCCGGGGTGGGTCCAGTTGATCCATATAGATTGGTTTCTTGAAGTAGCAGATGCGTTTCCTAATCCAATATAATGGATTTCGAGCATGTTCCAATCTGTTGCTGAACCATTAAGGAGATTAATATCTTTATCATCTGGGGAGTCAATGTTTGGATTTTCCGGTTTATATCTTGCGTCAACTGTTCTGTTTGTTGCAAAAGTACCATTACCTGCTACGCCTGTTGTTGAGTTTCTTCCTTCACAATTCCATTCGAATGTTCCCGGGAAAGTGGCTGTAGTTGGATGGGGGATAACTTTAGAGAATGTAGCGGATGCGTTTCCTGTTATCGTAACAGATTCGTTTAGAACCCATTTCGATTCATTTTCAGCATTCCAATAGAAAGCAAGAGCAATTAGTGTAGAATCATTAGCTTGTGTAACATTACACTTAAAAGAGGTAATATCTCCTTCAACAGGGCTTATTGTATTGTCTGCAGGGGAATTTAAAGTTATTGTTGGATCTATAATCAGATTCCCATACCCTTCATAATAAAGTAAATTATCTTTTTGGATTCCAGTGTTTCCAAATGGATCAAATGCATCTAGATAAGACTTATATTGTTTGTTTATTCTCATTGAGATTCTATGCTTTGCTTTGTTGTTTACTTCATAATTATATGTGATTTTAAGTTTATCACGAGTGAAAGTGTAGATTTCTCTTAGTACTCCGTCCTGGACATATTGTTTTCCTTTTCTGTATCTTGTAGTTCTTATAATTTCAAAACTATTTGGATATTCTATTAATTCCAGAGAAATGTCTTTTTTCTTTCTTCCTACATAACGGTTATTTCTTACCCATTCATCAGGGCCGTAAGTCTTGTAATATTCGACAATAGTGTCTGCCTGAAATGCAATCCTACTTCCACACTTTAGTGTGAAATCATCTTTAGTTACTCGCAGTAAAGTCGTACCGCATTGTTCTGAAGGGAATTGAACATTAATTCTGTCTGGAAGAATATCTACTGTAAAACCTAATATAATCATAGTTAGGATAACAATTTCTACTGAGTATTTGTTTACGTATTTCATTTGTGATAGAGCACATTCCATGTTGTTGTTACAACTGTTGTGCCTTTTACTTTATGTTCAGGAATTCCCTGCTCGTTTAGGTAATCTAAAACTCCCTGAGCAGTTCCGCTTACTATAAACCAATGCCTTCCTGTAGTATCAGTTCCTTTGGTCTCTGTAATTGTGACCATTTCACCGCTTAAAGTTTTTAGTCTTGCTGCCATATTAGTTTAGTTTGGGATTTGATTTTATAATCTTTTTGATTAATTCTGGTTCTTTGTCTTTATAGCTCGTTGAAATTCCACGAGCTTTAAGTAGTTTTACCTGTTCGTACCTGGATAAAGCTTTAGCTGTTTTTTCAGTGAATATGATGTCTTTAGGTTCTGAAGTTTCTGCCGTAGTTTCTTCTGTTGTTTCTTCTGTTGTTTCTTCTGTTGTTTCTTCTTTTGGGGCTTCTGTTTCTTTTTTCCCGGTAAGGTCTTTAGCAGTTGTCGTTCCATGTTTTTTAATGCTATTGTTCTTTCTGTATCTCCAATAAGAGGGATTATCAAGTTCTGATTTTTCTTGCTTTTCTTTTTTATCTTCTTTAGCTTCATCGCGGGCTTTTATTGCCGCGTTTTTTCCATCTCGCCAGTGTGGGATTTTGTTAGTCATTTTTCTACTCCGCTGCTTTTGTTGGCAGCCATTCATAATCTATTGCTAAAAAACCGTGAATTACAGCATCTGAAGTTGTATTTGAATTATTAACTCCTACTGTGACTCCTGAAATAGAAACGCTAGTAACATAAGCTACAGCAGTAACATCAGCTACAGGACTTTGAATCATATTAAAAACAACTGGAGTTTTTCTGAGCATCTGTCCAAAAGTAATAGCATCTTCTCCATCTCCATTACCATCAGTGTCGTCTGCCATGATTCCACCAATGAAATTCTTAGCTCGGAAGTTTCCTGAGTGGATTCCGAATTTTCCCTGGCGATTTCCTCCAACTAAGGTGTTTCCAGTATTACCAATTGCATCAGCTGCACTATATTCAAAACCAGGATCAAAAGCAACCCATGTGATATCAACATTTGAAGTTGGGCCTGCTATTGAAGCTACTTTAATCCCAACTGAACCGTGATTTGGAAGAGTAGAAACATAAGCAAAGCCAGCTGTTGCGACAGTTTCATCATCGATTGTAAGAAGAATTATTGGTTTGTGTGTAAATGGTTTTGGAAAAGCAATTACTTTTTCTGTGCCATTAACAAGGGTAACGGCTTTTCCAAATTGTAGATTTCTAAAGTGTGCATTACCTGAGTGCATTCCAAAGCGGCCATGAGAATCAGCCTGATTTCCTCTAGAAGCAAGAACTAAATAACCTACAGTAATTGGTGTTGAGTGGTTTGTAGAAGTGACGTTAATGATAAAACTCTGAGGTTTTTTTGAGTCTACTGATAAAGTTAGATCATCATTTGTTGTAGCTTCCTGCGGACATAAAAGAACTCTATAATTAGCATTTTGAAGCGGTCTTGCAAAAGTAATTGTTGCAGTTCCGTCTCCAGAACCAAGAGTTACATCAACTTTTCCTGCTATAATATTGTGAGCGTGAAGCCTACCAGAATGAAAACCTGTTTTATTGTGTCCGTTAAGGACTCTGTTTGTTCTTGTCATGTTTAACGAGTATGGCTGCTCATTTCCATTTGGAAAAGAGAAAAAAAATTACTTGATCAAGTTCTTGTAACTTTAATCAGGCTTATTGCTTCTATGTGGAGGATTCCTGAAGTGAAGGCTTGATCATAAAATATCAAATGCCTTGCTTCGTTCTTCTCGAATTCCATGTCAATATGTGGTTTTTCCTTCCATACTAAAGCAGCAGCTGCTTTCTGGCCGCTTCTGTTAACACCAACAACAGGAACAACGTTCATGTTGAATCCAACTGCAGCATTTTCATTTATTTCAGTTGCTGAGGTGTCATAAGACAAGTTAGCGTTTGTTGTAACTATAACTTTCAGGCCTAGATAAGTTCCAATCTCTCCTTTAAGAACTATCTCGTTTGTGCCATATTCAGAGGCATTTACAAACTGAGAATCTTTTAAGAGAGTTGCTTCCTGGAAAGGCGAGATTACTATAAACTTTGCAACGAAGTTGTTTACTGCTATCTGCCTTCTTGCGTCAGCAATTAAATCTGTTGTCAAAACGTCACCTGCAGTTAAGTCTTCAACTTGAGTTGCGTCTCCGCCCCATAGTTGGTTTGTTACATTAGTACTTTGTAATGTAGTAGCAAGTGCAAGATCAACATCATCTGCTATATCTTCAGCTATGTACCTTTTTGCTTCTCCAATCAAATCGAGTTGACAGGTCATAAACAATTCTTTACCAATAGCAATTCCTCCTTTGAGGAAATCCGTATTGACTATTGTAAATGTCTGAGTTCCTGTGTTACTCATTATGGTGAAGTTTCTTACTGTACCTTCTGGGTATGTAGTGTCAATCGGAGTTGTGGTTATATCAAGATGTGATTCTTGTGTAGGTATTACCAAAGCTTCATCTTTAGTGCCTACAATATCATCTCTAACCCAAACAACCTGGTCAAGTAATCTAAGTGCTTCTCCAAATAGCACAACTTCTTTTGCCCATTGAGTTGGCTGCATATCAGTTACGCCAGTAGTTGCTATTTTTGTAGTGTTAGGATCAGTTGATAACTCTGCTATTGATCTCATTGTGGTACCCCTGGAAACATTTGAGAATACATTGTTTTTAATATACCCTTATCTGCATCTGTAGCAGCTAGTTCTGCTGTATGTTTTTGTGAATCAGGCAGTTTAGGCGCTCCAACTAAAGAAGCTGCTTGTAATTCAGCTTTACCTTCAGGTGCTTTTGTAGGTGGAGCTGCAGGTGTATTTTCTAACTTAGCAGGTTCAGGCGTTTTCTCTGCCCATGCTAGTGCTGCATCTTTTATGCTCTTATCCTTGTTTTCTGCCGAGTATTTTCTTAGGAACTGTTTAAATTCCTGTAATTGCGCGTGTTCTCCAATAACAGATCCTACTTCTTGGAGTATCTCTGGAGATTTTTCCATCAGTTCTTTTGACCTGTCTTCAATTTCAGCAGCTTCTAGTCTTCCGACTAAAAATTCATTTGCTGCTAAATTTGAAACTAATTCTGTTTTTTGAGCAACCTCAAATTTATCAAGCTTTTCAGCAAGTTCTTTATTTTGCTTTTTAAGCTCTTTAATGTCAGTGTCTCTCTTCTCTAAAAGCTCTACAGCTTTTTCGTCAGAAAGTTCAATTGTCTCCATAACGGGAGTGTTTTCTTTTTCCATCCTTACAGTGTGTTTGTAAGAGAATTTCTTTACTGGGTCTGCCATTGGGGCACCTCCTTTTGAATTTAACATCGTAGCTCTTATTGCAGGGCTGCTTACTAAAGAAAATGATTTCCAGTGAAGATCTGAAGCGCTTGTTGTGTCTCCGAAATCTGTCCTGTCAAAATCTATTGTTGGACTGATTCCTAACTTTGCTCCAGCTGCTAATTTTTGAGCTGATACTTTATCTATAACAACAAGATCCCCATACATGCCTTCTCCTTGGTCTCCTATCTTGAATGTTGGATTAGTAATAGAGCCTATCCAATTTAATGCTCCTTCTCCTTGCGAATCTTTATGATCTAGAAATAATTGAACTTCTTCAGCCAAAGTTACTTTGGCCATGATAGCTTCTTTAGAATAGAAAACTCCGTTGTGTGTACCTGCTGTCATAAGAAGTTTATCTTTGAAAACATGAGGCACTTTAATATTTTCAATTCTGGAATCAGGTAATTTTGTTGATAAATTTGCTGTAATTCTTTTATTCTCCTCGAGAAGGTCCTGAACTAAAGGCAGTTCGAATTGTTGTTTTAGGCTAAGTTCTTCTACCATCCATGTCTTTATGATATATCTTGTTTATATAACTAACTGATTTGCCTTAAATTTCTTTCATTCATCATTATATGAAGATGAATTGGTGTTACTGTTGTGTCCAGCCATAATTTTATTCCTTTAGCAGTTAAGTCTCGACAGAAAATCCTATCTTCCAGGAAGGCCATTTGTTTGTGAGAAATGAAAAAATCCATTCCAATTAAGTTAATTACTTTGATTAAATAACAGGATAATCCGCAAGAAATTATCTCTGTAATCGTTTTAAGTTTATTAAGTTCATGATACTTAATAGCTTCTAAAGCAGGTTGCCCCGGCACTTTTCCTATTTTATTAGGATCAGGATTTTTTACATAACAAGTTGTCCTGTTTAGTTTATCGTGCATATATCCTATAGCTCCTGTAACAAAATCGACATTATGTTTCAATAATTTTTCCAGGGTGTCTTTTTCTATTATCATATCTGCATCTATACAAAATAAATAATCATAGCCTCTAATTACCGCGTAATCTTTTATTATTTTCCTTACACTTCCAAGCGAATCCCTGAAGTATTTTTCTCTTTTTATATGTATAACTTCAGCCACGTATTTTGTTTTTAGAGTAGTATAGTAATATAGACTATCTGAGTTATCAACAATCAGAAAGTCGAATTTTTTATATGTTTGATTCAAAATAGCCTGGATAGTCTTTTCTTCACAGTAAGAGAATTTATCACATGTGCCCATTGCAACTAAAACTTTCATAATAATGTTCTCAGGATACCCCTAAATTTATTTATGGGAGGAATGAGAACTCACCTCGTTGCATTGTTCTAAATATTCAATAGCGGAATCTCTATTACAATCTAAGGTGGAGTTTTCTGCCATTAGGTTATGAATAAACATATCTAATCCGTTATTCAATTCAAATCCACATTTACGACATAAAATATTTTCTGTCATTCTTTGAAAACCCCTGCCTTCAGGCAGATTTACTTTGGGAAGGTGTTATTTTTGAATTACAAACAAACTTTTACACTGGAATTTCTTTTTGTGAATAATAGTGTTACAAAATTCTGTAACTCCTTTGTGAGTTCCGAAATCGTGAAATACGATTAAACCTCCTTCTTTGATTGCCTGTTCAAATTTATAATAATCATGGGAGACCCATTTGAATGAATGATCTCCATCTATGAATAATAAGTCAAATTTATCTTCGGGATAATAATCATTTGAAGCTAACACAAGATGTGTAATTTGTGAACTAACTTTATATTTATTAAAATTATCCTCGACAATATATGGGTTAGAATATAGATTTCCATCGATACCTATATGTGGGTCTATGGTTATTATCTTTACATCTTGTCGTTGTTGTGCCATAATTACTGCAGATAGACCCCTAAATGTGCCTATCTCTAATATAACAGGATTATCAGGAAGTTTTCTTACTAAATAACCTAGGAACTCTGGTTCTCCCTTCAAAAGAAAAGGGATCTTATTTAATCTTTCAGAAAGCGTGGGCATTTGATTGAACCCTCCTTGCGCATCTTTTGTATAAGTGATTGCAGTTAGCAAAAGGATCTCCAAATATTTTATATCCTAATTGTTTGGCATCAAAGCAGAAATGAATATCTGCCCCATAATGATCATTATCAGATTTTTTTAGCTTAACTTTTTTTAGAATTTCTCTTGAGATAAGTATAGCTCCAAATCCGCAGCAGTCTATTTCCAGAATGTCTTTTAGCTTTGCTACCTCTTCATTGGATATAAACGTAATATTCCAGACTCCTGTTTTATTTGATATTGTAGTTGGGTGAATTTTTCTAAACCAAAGAGGACGCCCGTTTGGCGGCGGTCGGTATCGAAATAATCCGCAAGTTATATCTTTTTTTCTAGAAACAAGTTTCTTTAAAACATCGGGCTCGCAGATAACATCAGAATCAACAAAGAACAAATAATCAATATCGTGATTAAGGAAATAGTCGACAATCATTTTTCTGCAATGTACTTCACAATGCCTGAATCTTGCAAATCCTTTTTTATCTTCTGGAGGTTTATAATAAATTAGCCTTGCCTTTGGAAAGAACTTTTTAATCTGTTTGCAGTAAGTTTCTGTATCAGAATTATCTATGATCAAATGCTCAAAGTCTATCCCTTCTAACTCTAGTTTATCTATAGATTCAGCAAATTGCTTTAAACAGTACCAATCGGAATCATATGTGATTGTTCCGATTAAGACTTTAGGATTACATACATTTTCTTCCATAGTAAAAAACGCTTGACTTTGAACACCCCACCAATCTTGCTATATCAGAAAGAGATTGAGTTCCTTTTATCAAAGTTTTTATATCTGCTTTTTGCTTCGATGTTAACGTTTTCTTTTCTGTTTTTATCTGTCTTATTTTTTTTGTTTTCTTATCAATTTTGTAATCAATATTTTCCCTGATATATTTCAGGCTAGTGCTTTCATTAGTAATTTCCTGTTCAAGAGTCTTTGGCAGTGGAGTTGCATGTTTTCCTTTATCATCAATTCCTATCTTTCTTTTTGTCATTTCTTTAGCTGCAGTTTCGTGGTGGTTAAAAATATCGTCTTTTGTTAAGTCTTTTATTGTTTCTCCTCTTAATATCGCTTCCCACCAGCTGTGTAGTGTTCTATGATAGATAATAAGGTCAATGTTGCTTGAAGTGATTGGGTCAATACCTTCTTTGTTCTCTGACATCTTTCCTCCCTCGAAATTATTTCGATAAATTCTCTATCGATCTTGCCGGTTCTTTTTCTGAACCCTTTGCCATTTCTAAAGTTGTTTTGAAAGCAGTCTCGTTTGTAAGCCCGCCCATTTCTCTTAATTCTTCTCCAGAAACAACTGGTTTATCGTCTCTGATTAGTTCTGAGAATACTTTGATAATTGCAGCGTAATTATTTGGATTTCTTGGAAGGATCTCATTCCATTCAATTTTTGGAATTTCTTCTATTTTGTTTAGTTTCATAAGCGGAACGAGTATCTGCTCTTCAAAATAAAGAGCCTGGGCTGTTTGCAGCGGCATTATTTCCTGTGTAACAAAGTTAATCATGGCTTGAGCTGTAGCTTTGTTTGTTCCTTCTCCTCTACCAAGTAGAATAAATTCCGGGACTGAAGTGCATGCTGCAATTGCAGTAATAAATGGCTGCATATAATTAGGAGATTTTCCTAGAGAAAACGATTCTATCTGTCCTACTCGAATCCATGGCGGGTGGACGTACTCACTTTTTGTATTTAATCCCTGGACTGCTTTTGCAGTATCGTCTATCATTCCTTTTGTAGGTGGATGAGCTTCATCCCCTACTATAACATCATGCAGCGGATTACCATGAGTTAAAATTCCCTGAGTAACACCTTCTTCTACTTTCATCAATCGTTCTGCTGTTTTAAACATCGGTTCGATTGTTGACATTCCAAGTAGTTCATCTGCTATAACATTATATCTTAAATGTCCTACTCTTGCTGTTTCTAATTCAATTCCACTATCTGATTCCTGTAAAGGATCAAACCTCCATACGTATCCTTTTGGTTTTCTTCCTTCTAATTCGATAGCAGAATCAAAATTCTTTCGAATAAAATCAGTATTCATTGGATGCATCGGTGTCCATCCCAATAAATCTTTAGCGTCTTCAACCAATACTGGTTTTTCTTTTGTTGGTTTTGGAGTGAATAGAAGTTCATCAAATCCGTTTCCAAAAATATCCGCGCAAAGACTTCTTTGCCTAAAAGAGTCCTGGAGCATTTCCAGTGGTCTCGACGGATGCATTCTCATCAACATATTCCGAATTACTTTTTTTGCTCTGTCTGTTTTACATATTACTTTGAGTCCACGAGCAGAAAGCAAGTTTGCTCGTACGTTAAGAGCTTTGAACACAGCCCACGAGTTTCTATAAAGAATTTCTAGCTCTTTTTTTCCTTTACCTGTCTGGAATTTTGTTGTGTCTACAAATGCTATTTCATCTCTATCTATAGAAGCTTTTGAATAAGAAGTCATTGCATTTATTTTGCTTGTCTCTAACATTAATCTAGATTGAGAAGATAATAAAGCTTCGCCCTTTATGGCATTTAAGAAATAGTTAGTAGGCATAATTTTCTAAATAAAACTTTAAGTATTTAAACATTTCTAATATGATACAACTACTTTATTCTCTCTGTAACCTTCTGTTGTCCTGGTTACCTGGTTTTCATTTGCTTTAGAATAAAAGAAATTTGTCGTTTCTGTCATGGCCATCGCTCCAAGTGCACCTGCCATTAATATATCCGGAGATTTTCCTATTGATTCAAAAAGAGCTTTTTTCGAGTTAAATCTTATTGACTTTAACTGTTTTATGAAATCAAGATGGAACGGAAAATGTATTTTGTATCTCTCGAACTTTAGGGAAAGTTGATTGATAAGACCTTCCCATTTGTTCTTTGAAGCATACGTAAAATTAAACCCTTCTACTCTTGTGTTTATCTGATGTTCAGCAAATTGATTTTTCATATCAATTACAACTTTATCTCCCAATCCGGTGCAATCTACTAAAAGTTTTTGTATCTTGAAATCTTTGCTTAAATATTCTGAGTGATCTATTACTTTGCTCCAGAATCTTGGATCATCTGCATCGTATGTAAATACTTTTATGTGAACTGCCTGCAGATGGCCCCTTGGAAGTACTTTCCAGATAAACATTACAGACCTATCTCTTTTTCTTCCTAAATCGAGTCCAGCTACATAAACACCAGTTTTATCCTCACAAGACGTCCAATATTTCTCAATTCCTGTAGTTTTTGTCGCTTCGTCAATAAGTGCCTGAGGAAATGGGCTTGAAGAGTCGTCTATGAATTCAGCATCTAATTCCTGCGCAGCTTGTATGCTTGTCATTTTATCTCGCTCTTTTTTCAGCTCTTTTTTCGAGATAAGCGGATTCATATGAGTCGGGAACTTAAAGCTTACAAAATCAGGGTCTTCGTAAGATCTATAGAAATGATTTAATCCATTTGGAGAACTTTCAAGAATTTCTATTGCTCCCGGATTATCTAATTTTCCTAATCTTACTATGTGAAGTTCATCATCCATTATCCATGCAGCTTCTGTAAATATCTCGAGATCATAACCTCTCCCTCTTTTTCCTTTTGCAAGTGGGCTTAATATCCTCCCAAGTATAAAACTTCCATTAGAAAACTTTATCAAGAATTTGTCATGCTTTATTACGCTCGTTTCAACAGTACTGGTTTTTAGATGTTCTTCAATATGTTCAAAAAACACTTTTAGCTCATCCTCTCCAGGTGCAAATATGCCACATTTAAGATTTACAACCTGGGCGCACTTAGTAAGAGCTATTGCAGAACATAGTTTGCTTCCACCCCATCGTCTTCCTTTGCATAAAAGAACTCTTTTTGCTCCTTCTTTTAGAGAAATAATCGGGCCCATCTGATCTTCCCTGGGAGTAAACTTCAAGAATATTCTCATGAAATAGGCCATATCAGTTTTTGCCCGCTTCAGGTCTGGCTTCTCTTGCTTTGCTTCGGCCATGACATTTTTTTCTTATCGAAGTATTTAAAACTTTCTCATTTCTCAAACACCCATTAACCAACTACCCCCCACTTCACATTTCTTTTTTTTACGCCTATTGAGGAAATTGAGAGGGTTTTTTTGGAACAAAAAAAGAACTCTCACCCAAAGTGCGGAAGCACATTTGGTATTTCCTCTTTATTTAACAAGCTTGAGGGAAAGCGACTTCAGGAGCGGCTCAAGCATTGTGGGGCGAAGCCCTGCGTCGTTTCTCTCTCGTTTGGTCTTTTGTTCTCTCGTTCTATCTCTTTCTTTCGAGAGGCCGTTTCGAGTTGCTCGGTCGGGTCTCGCTCGTATTCGCGTTATATTAAGTTGGGGTTGTTGGGTGGGTTGGAGTACCAAATGTTCATATGTATCCCCTCCTATCGGAGGAAATATGTGTAGAGAGGTTTTGGTTTTAGTGAGTCTGGAAGAAGGTGGGAGGGCGGGGGTAGTGGGTGTGTGGAATCCAAAGAATGGGCTGGCTGAGACCTATACAGGTAGGTTGGAGTCGACGGGTACGATATACAGAGAAAGTTGGAGGGCTAGTGCTCGGCTGAACGCAGGGTCGGAGGGACGATAGGGGGGGAGAAGATTTGAGTCCCTTGAAGGGTATGGGGTAGAACACTACCAGGATGAGGGGGGTAGGGGGGTTGCAGTCTTAGACGAAGGTATGGGAAGATGGAGGACGCCAGGTAACGATTAGAAGAGAAAGTAGGATAGTGTCTTGGGTAAGTGTGGGGGATGTAGGCTGGGGAGGATAGTGGCTAGGTTGGGTAAGTACAGAGCGGGTGTGAGGATAGTGTCTTGGGTAAGTGTGGGGGATGTAGGCTGGGGAGGATAGTGGTCTTGGGTAAGTGCAGGGGATGATGGCTGGGAGGATAGCGTTTAGTTTGGGTAGTTTAAAGGTAGAGGGTTGGTGAGGATAGCGTTTAGTTTTGGTAGTTTAAGCATCGCAGAAGACGATTGACAGCGGGGTGCGGAGGACGCAAGGTAACGCTTGGACGATGAGAGATGGAAGGGCAGGGATGGTAAGCGCCCTAAAGATGTGCGGGGTTGATTCGTTGTCTAACTGGCGGAGCCTACCCCTGCATTTTTTTGAGAACGGTTTCGATGAGCTGATAGGTAATCAGCGAATGAAGGAACCGTTCTGGTTGTTAGGGAATCCTAACCGTATTCAGGCTCTGCCTGAGAGTTTTGTTTGTCCGGAGGACGTTAAGACCTTGGGTCTTGTTGTTTATTCAGGCTCTGCCTGAGAGTTATCCCAAAGGGTAGAGTCCGAAGGACAGAGTTGAAGCCCCCTTAGAGGGGGTTGGGGGTGGTTCCCGAAGGGTAGAGGTTGTTAGGTTTACCTAACGGCATGCCGTTCCCTGAGTGGGAGGGGGGTGTCCCCCCTCCCGCGATTGGAGAACGGAGGAAGGGGTGTTGGGGAACAAGGTGTTCCCTAACTGGGGTACGAGGGGCGGAGTCCCTCAGAGTAACGACCATCAGCGAAGCTGAGGGAGATTACGTAAGGGGTCAGGGGGCTTGCCCCCAGAAGTAACGAGTATTTGCGAAGCAAAGCGAGGTTACGTAAGGGTTTCCAAAGGGAGCTTGCTCCCTTTTGGCTGGGTTAGGTCTTAACGAAGTGGAACCTACCCAGATGGGGTTCAGGGGAACGGGAGTTCCCCAGAGAGTTCGGCAGTTGGGCAAGCTTGCTTGACCTGCCTGAACGTGGGGGGGTGGGGGTTCTTAGGGCTTGCCCTAAGCTTTACCCCGCCGTCAGTTCTTTCGCGGGAGTTGGTGGTCGCACGCCCTTATCTTGCGACCCCCCCGTATTCCTGGGCATCCCCCGTATTCCTGGGGGTCCACCGTATTGATTTGATTTTGATTTATCAAAATTGTAGATTTGGGTGTGGAAGAAATCGAATTGAGCAAGACCCAAAGGTTATTCAGGTTACCCGCATTATTGCGGGTGTAGGAAGTAAGAGCGGAGCCTTCCTATCCTGAATGTTCTTTGGTGAATTGTGAGACAACGAGGAAATTCGAAATAGACGAAGTTGCCCTGTCCCATTACTATAGTAAGGGCTCGAGCCTGTGAGAGAAGGGTTTGATTTCAGGGTGGGTTTTTAATGTATAACATTACGATAGTAATGGCTTTATCAGATGGTTACTTTTTGTCACCATCTGCTTTAATCTGCAGTGGCCTGAGCGATTCGGAGCTCGGCCTTTTGCCGTTATGACCCACACTATTGCGGGTTTATAGGTATAAACCACACTATAGCGGGTGTTTATCAGTAAATAAGGCAGAATTGTCCGTACAGCTGTCCTGACAACTGCATATCCACACACTTCCCACACAGCGCGTCTTTGCCTTTACAGCTCGATATGGCCTAATCCCTACCTTCATTTCCACTGTACACGTATGAAATCAATTCCAGGCCACCCCGTAGATGTATGGATTATGTATATTGGTATAGAATTTCTAACACCCCTGTTTCCAGTGGAGATTACCTTACTGGCCCCTTTTGTCCTAAGGATGCTCGTTCTGAATCCCTATTCCGCCTTCTAATTGTTTCCTGTCATGACAAATTGGCCTGATTGTCCGTACAATCACTGATTTCACTGGTATATTTGCACTGATGTGTTTAGCGCAGTATGTGACGTAGCTTAAATTGCATCTTAATGAGAAATGGTTTTGGGAAGGATCATTGTTTTGAAATTATGGTGTGCCTTCAATACCCGCGACTTTCTCGTAAAAGGCACTAGCTCTACTTGCTTGTTGCGAGTTTCGAGTACTATTTATTACCTGGATGTTATCCTGATAACAATTATATTGCTTTAACTAACCATATAAGTTATCCTAACTTCCATAAGTTTCATAAGCTGGATAAGTAAGATAAGCTAGAAAAGTTTAGGGAGTTTACCATTACATATCCTTATTAACATTAAGTTAGATAGTTATTAGTTGTTCGTAACTTGTTCGTTGTTTGGCAGCATGCTTTGTTTTTCTTTGGGTTGTTAGGGAATCCTAACTGAGTGAGGTACGATACTCTAGAATTAGTCTTTCTTTTCTTTCCCGCCAAGCGCTAGCTTCATAAAAATATCTATCCCTTCCTTTGCATCTCTGGCGTTCCTGGAAAGCTTGAGCGAATCGAAGTAAGCTAGTAGGGCCTTTTGTGAATAGTATGTGTCTCTGTTTAGAACTGCAGGTGTGTTTAACTTATGTTCTTTTCCAGTCTTTGGATTGAACATGAATGTTTTTCCAACTTCTCCATGGTCTGCTGTAAACCTGGCCATTCTTTTTAGTTTAATCATAGTCATGATCATGTTAGGCAGCTGGAACATGTCTTTTGCATCAAGCTGGAAGTTTTCTTTTATGTCTTTTGTTGTTGTTTCGAAGAATTCTTTTTCTTCAACGCAGCGATATTCTTTGCGGTGATCTTGATATTTGTTTTTGTTCGGGCAGTTATCTAATTTCTCGCATTTGTTACAAGGCATGAAAGTATCTATATAAAAACCGTGTTTTATGTGCTGGCCCGGTTCAAGGCCTGTTTGGTCTGGATCGTTGTTAGTCATTTTTAAAGTTGAGCCCCTCCATTGTCTAGAAATTTTTAATTAAACACTGGGGGTGATTCGACAAAACTTTTTGACGTTGGAGGTGCCTTTTTCTATATAATTTAGAAACAAGTATTTAAACTTTGCTACAAAAGTGTTCTTTGTTTCTGTTAATAAAGTGATGGCAGAGTCAAGACTCACAGCCTTCTTCATGTAATTTCAAACAGAAATATTGTTCCTAAGATAAGTAGGAAGATAAACCAACATATGAGAACGTCTAGTAATTTTTTTGAGATATAGAAGTTTTGCTGTTTCTGTGTTTGCTTTTTTTCTTTTTTTGTTGAGTTCATTATAAGCATAAATAACCGCGTATTGCGCGACTTGGTACTCGAAGTCAGCCTTCAAACTTCTTTTTTGAAGGTCTACTATTGTTTCTAGCTTGGATAATGTGATTATAATTCCCAACTGAATTTATTTCCTGTGATTCTGGTTGGAGCTCCTTTTTTTTGTTTCCTTCTAAATGGAAACTGTTGCATCTTTGTCCATTCTATATGAGACAATTTTGTCAGCCAACGTAAGTTCCAGGGAGCAGCATTTGAAGAGTTACCGTCTTTATGATCTATTTCTATAGGATATTTTTTTGGTTTGTTGAAATCTTTGTGCTCGTTTAGCCACGGAGGAGGGTAAGGAGTTTGGTTCTTTTCTGTCTCTCCGCTTACTGCGTCTCTTCTTGGCCTTGTTTTTCTAAGTAATGGAAAGAGCATGCCCATTGGATTTCTTGCTTTTCTTTTTACAAACATTATATAAATGGCCTCGTTTTTTTGCAGAGCGGATTTACGCAGACAAAAACATGATTAGAAATCCTTGAGTTATTAAGGTTTTTATCTTTGGAGATCACTTTGAGCACTTGTAACCTTCCGTTTTTATCAAAGTTATTCTCTTCTGTAATTCCGCAAAAGAAGCAGCTCCTTTCTTTTTTTCTCCTAAATCCTAGCGCTTCTCTGACGTCTAATGGAATTACTTTTTGTTTGAGGAACATACTCACTTACTTTCTTTGAAGTATTTAAATTTATGTTCAATCAAGAACAGAATTATCTATATATAAATTTTTTGAAGGTACTGTTTCTTGTGATTTGCAATTCTGAACTATTCCAACATTACAACCATGGCAAGGATTTTTCCCGTCATTAACAAATGCCATAATTAATTCCCCATTTAATTTACATTCACTTTGGACATATCCTTGTTGGATTGCCATTTTCCTTAATATATCTATTTTAACGGTTTCCAATTTTATCAACTCCATCAAATCGCCCCCACAGACTTTAGAGTCCCGTAATGATTAACGAAGCTATATTAGCAAACTCCGGGCGTTTTCGGGACTTGTTTGTTAGAGGATTGGCCTGTGGGTTTGGCGTTTAATAATGCAGTCCAGGTATTTTTCTTGGATAAGGTATAGCTTGGTAATATTTGATTCTGTATCCTGGATAGATGTAAATCGTGTCCTGAATTTGTACGTGGTTTCCTTTGAAGTTCATGGTTGTCATTTGATATCGCCGCCCGCGATGGTTTATAGTCCCGTTGTTATTTCTTTCAGCGACTTTTTGGAATTCTGGGTATTAAGTTTCTTAAAAATGTCTGCTCTTTGCCTAAAACTCTTAGCATAATCTTTATCCCCCTCATTCTCACAATGTTTAGCAAGTTGCATACAAGCTTGGAATAAGCTACTTTTTACATCTTCCCCCCTCAATAATCTTTGCGTTGCATTGTCTAAACAAAGTAATGCAGATTCTATTGGTTCTTTGCTTTTCATTTTTTCTTCTCCGTCTTCTCGGAACTTGGTGTATCTAGAAAAGAAGCTATTGTTCTTTTGATTCTCTTTATAAATGTCAATTTCTCATGCCATATCTTTTCATAGTCTTTATCATTCCAAGTTGCTTTAGCTCTTGCATATCTCCCTTTTAGGTTGTAATCTAACATATCATCCATTTATCTCACCCCATTTAAAAAGGCAATAGCTTCATCTATATTATTAAACTCTCCAGACTTCACATCTTTTGGGTTATGACTCCTAACCCTTACTTTTACATTATCGATTATTCCTTGCATTTTGCTCCTCCATCTTTTCGTTAGATTGTGTATTAAGTATCTTAACTAAACCTAAATGTTGTAGTAACCTTATAAAAAATATCTTTTCATCAAATTTATATTTGTTAATTAGTCCCTTTAAATCATCAACTACAACAAACTCTTCACTTTCTAAACATTTACAATCCATATCACTACATTCTATATGTTTTAATTTTGATAGTTTTTTATAAATCTTTACTTTTCTCATTTTTTCCCCCCTTCTTATTTTCTTCACAATCTTCTTGATTAAGTGAGTAATGACATTGATGCGGTGGTCTCTTTGAACATTCTCCATCTCTATAAAAATCACACTCATTCTTATTTTCGTTAGATGACGTATCTGGTTCACAACCTTCCTTACAAATTGTTTCTCTACATTTATAACACTCAATCATATCTGCCCCGCATTTAGGACATTGAAATGATTTGTCTAGTTCTTTAGTAAAACCTACACCATATTGTTTGTTAAGTTCTTTATCAAACTCTGGATTATCTCCCATTTTCTCCCTCCTTCGTTTTTGAAATTAATTATCTTATTTGTTACCTAAATGTTACCTCTTAGATGTTTGAGCATACTTGCTCCACGGTTTCTTTTAGGATAGTTTCCTGAATTTATATGGAATATGTAAAGTAAAAAGCGGAAGCCATTAATTGTAATATCTTCTCTAATGACAGCGTGTCCCCTGCATGTAATCATTATTATTGACATTTTCTCCCAATAAGAAATGAAAATATTGCTATGATTATAACTCCTAGCATACTTGTTTCCCAGTTGACTAGAAAACCTCCTATTAAAATAAAAATCACGTATATTAGTAGTTCGTTTTTCATCTTTTCCCCCGGCTGATTCGCGTTAGTAAAAAGGGGGAGGTGAATCCGACCTCGGGAAATTCTGCTAACAACCGACTAGGGATTATGATACGACCCCTTCCAAGGGGGTAACCCAAAAAGAGGTCGCATTCCTAACATCCTCTATCTACAATATGTAGTTTTGAAGTGAGAAAACACCCTAATATTTTCTCGTTAGGAAAATTATATTTTGTTTAATACTAGCGTTCTTGGGATTCCCATTATTGAATCTAAAGTATAACATTTTTTATAGATCCTGTTTGCTTCTATTTGCAGCCAGGCTGTTACTTTTCCGTATGGCCAGGAGAACTTTTCTACTTTAACTTGAAATCTGTCTTGCAGCCATTTCTTTGAAAATTCAAGTTCTTCTCTCCATCTTGTTCCTGATGCTTTTGTTATATCAACATGAGTTAGTGAATGTGATCCTATTTCAAAACCCAGTTTTATTAGTTTTTCAATATCCTCGAAGTCTAAAAAGTCCGAGTAATTCTCGTGTTCCGGGACCATGTTTTTGACGAAGTTAGGCACTATGAATATTGTTGTTCTTTTAGCCAAATTCTGTAGGTATGGTTCGTCTATGGCCATAATTCCTTTCCTTCCATCATCAAGATGAATCTCGTCTTTAGGATGATTTTTGACGAATTCTTTGAATGTTTCTATTGAGACACAATATTCGTTTACTTCTTTTCCGATTTCGTGAAAGCAGTATATCATTTTTTTCCTTTTCCATTCAAAGCAGAAACTATTTTTGCTGCTTCACTTCCGTTATATACTGTCTTAACAACTCTCGAATAAACTCCTTTTTTGAATTGCGTACTTTTATTGCAGTATACACAGACTATATTTGCCTTTCTTTGAGTAGCAGAATGTTTTCCACACTTCTCACATTTAACTATCTTCCAGGTTTTCATTGATTTTCCTCTTGTTCCCTTGAAGAATTAGTTATTTTGGTTATGTATGTTTTCCCTCTAAGAATATATCCTTCAACCTTAATGCAGTTATCAGATGATGTTGCGTAATCAACACCAACTGTATATGTTCCAAATATTTTTGCAAGTAATAATCTAAACCAGTTTTGTTTTTTAATTTTGAAATTTGGAGGGCATATTTTCTCGTCTTTGACTCGGAGATTTTCTATTTTTTTTTGAATTTTTATTAGCTTCATTTGATTATACCGATTGCTTACAAATTCTTAGTATTCCTTCTGTTCTACAATTTGGGCAAATAAGGGCTACTAAAAAATCCCCAGTTGTATCTTTGTGATCATTCAAAACTTCTTTTATCGCTGCCATTGAAATTTGATTAGGGGCTGCGTTGGTAAAAAGTCCGTGCTCTTCACAATAGCCAGTGTCCGGTAATTCTTTATCTAAAAATCTCTTTTGGAAAATTATTTTGTTTGTCATAGTGATAACCACCTTAATGGTATGTTGAAATATAAGCAAATCCATATGAAATATGCTGCTATGATTATAAACAATAGTGCATAAATATCAAGTTTTTTCATTTCAATCCCAGCTCTTTTCTCTTAACTTCAATATTATTGGATAATCGCTCTTGAGTACATTCTTCTAAATTTGCTTCTATATCATTGAGCGCATTAGTAACTTTTTGTTTACTTATTCTGTTACTTATAATCACCTGGACTATTGTCCGAACCGCTGATTTTAAGCTTGATGGTATGCCAAATAGAACTCCAGTTCCGCTCCCATAAGCAACATATAAATCATGTGTTACTCTATTAATTTCTTCTTCAAATTCTTTAGCTTCTTTGCTGATTTTTGGTTTTTTCTCTTTTGCTCCATAAAATCTTTCTGCATCAGGATATGAATAACATTCTAATGTATGGATTTCATCAATGCATTTTACACCATCTGAACCAGAATTGGCTAAAAACCAATCTCTTGCTTCCCTTAAATTCCTTACTTCTTCCATCACAATACCAACTCCTTTATTTTTTCATACCAATGAGCGACTGAAGCTCGTTTGCTAAAAGTATAGGCGTTCACGAATATTACGTCTCTGATTCCACCGTACTTCAGGTATTTTTCTAGCTTTGCATTAACCGCGCCTGGGCTTGGTTTTTGGCCCCAAACTTCATAGACAAGTTCTGTGTCCCAATCGACTACGTCGAAGATTCCTGCGGTTGTTTCTGTGTCATATTCTGCATTTCCTTTGTGGCTTAGTTCTTTGATTCGCTTGTAGATCATACACTTCAAAACAAAGTGTTTGAGTGTTTCTGCTTTAGTGTTACTTACCATTTGTTGGTGCTCTCCTTAAAACAAATTGTAACATCTCTTGTTCTAAATCTTTCTTTCTGTAAAATAATGAGTTATAAGCACAGAAGGCATTACAATATGAACCAGTTGAAACAGCAACCATTTTCTCTTTGATACAAAGTGTTCCACATCTAGGACATTTACCTTTATTTTTTGCTAGATTATATTCTTTGTTTCGCTTAATCATAGCATCATACTCTTCTTTTGTTACCATTATGTTGGTGCTCTTGCTTTTGCTAATATTATATTTGCTTCTTCTTCACTGATTTCTTGGCTCCAATCTCCTTTCCAGAGTTTATAGATTTTCTCTTTTCTTATTCTAACTGATTTCCAAAACCAAAACCTTTCTTCTTTTTCTAAAGATTCTTTTTCTGTTCTGAATAATTGCCAGTGAACTCCTTTTACAGTTCTGCTTGCTAAACATTGACAAGGACAATGGTAACAAGGTACTTTTTCCCAGGGTGTTGTTTCACTTTTTTTTGACATTTAGTAATACCTCAAGATATTTCTGTTTTACAAGATTTTTTAATTCTCTAGTTTCTTCTTCTTCAAAAGTGTCGTTAATTATTCTGGGTTTCCCGTTGACGTTTATCTTTTTGTTTATGATTACTCGATATAGTCTCTTTTTCACTTATATCAGCCTCCATTGTTTCATAAAAATTGAAGCCTTTTCCCCGAGAAGTCGAGGAATAGGATCTTCTTTTTTTGCTTTTACTGGCTTTTTGTTTTTGCCTGGCTTTGTCTTCTTTCTGAGATTTTTCATCAAGTTCATAGACTCCAGGCCAGATTTCTTTCCAGCTCATTATTCTCCCTGAGCTGCTTTAGCTTCGCCCTCTCTAGCTATTTCGTTAGCTTCTTCTTGTGTTTTATGTGTTCCGTTGTTTTCCGGCCCGGTTTTTTCCTGGAGTATTGGCTTTCCTGTTTTTATCTGCTCGTTCTGAAACTCTAGATTTCCTTTAAGCCTGGTAACTTCTTTTCTTGTTTCTTCTAGTTTGAATATTGTCTCTTTTTTGGTGATGTTATTTATTTTGTCAAACTCCATTTTCTGCAGTTCAAGTTTTGCTTTTTTAAATTCTAATCTTGCAGCCCCGAGATATCCTTCAATTTCCTCGTCTATATCAACCGCGCCTGCTTCTAAAAGGTTTACGTTCTGCTGTTTTTTGAGCAGTTCTAGTTCTGTTTGTGAAGCAGCAAATTCAAGATTTTTCTTTTCTTCTGCAGACCATGGCTGCGTTCTTTGTTTTTTTGTTTCTTTTGCTTTTGTCATGTTCGACCTCCATCGATTGTTTTTATTTTGGGTGTTATGCCACTTAGTAACCTTTCCATCTTCTAAAGATGTTTGCTCTAAATGTCTAGGATTTCTCATAACAGTTTCACATATTGGGCAATTAATCATTAGTTTATTGTGTGGAAACTGAATCATCCTTTCTCCACACTTAGGGCATTTCATTCTACCTTGTCATAAGTTTCTTTGAATATATCTGGTTTACAGGGATAAAATTCTCCTTTAACTCCTCTGATTATCCAGTCATTAGGTTTTGCTAGATGTGTTCCTTCAAGAGTTTTTATGTGAAGAGCCTCTAGGTCAACATTATTAGTATTTGTATCTAAGATTTGATACGTCAAAGGTTCCCCTACAAATTTCTCAATCTTTTCTCTATTCAATCCTGTAAACTGGATTGCATCTATAACAACTGGTTTTTTTCTAAATTTCATCTTTCACCTCAAATCTGATTACAGTACATAGATCATCAAGGTTGCATTTTTTGTAGAATTGTTTCATCGCTATTAAGTAGTCATGTATTGAGGTGAAACCATCATCTTCCAGTTCTTCTTTTGTTAATAGAATAAAACAACTATATTTTACCTCGATAATTCTCAGCGAGATTCCTAGGTTTGTTTCTTCTATTTGTCTTGGGAAGATATTGTTAACAATTCCTTTTCTGATTGTTATTTTCTTTGTTTCGTTTTCGATGGCTTCTTTGTAGCCTTCTGCGAATTTTATCATTTGAGTTCCTCGTCTGTTATGTTGAAAAACCATTTAATCCATCTAATAACTTCTTGACCAGGCATATAAGGGCTACCTGCGTCTTTCCATTTATAATATGCTTCTGGCACTTTCTTAATTGCTTCTATTTCTGAATTCATAGATTTAATATGATTGATTGCTTCTTCTCTGATTTTTTTGTCTCTAGCTCTTTGAATAAATTCAACCTTGGGCATGTCTGAGAATCTCAGGCCTATTTCTCTAACTTCTTTTCCGCTGAATGATAGTTCCGGTTCTATATTCTTCAATGTTTTTAATTCAGTCATATGAATTTCCACCCTAAAGCCCACCATATAAGGAGTAAAGTTCCAGCAATTTCTAGAAGTTCAAACCAAAAATTATGGTTTACTTCAAACTCTTTTTCGTGCATGTTAGATTCTAGTAGTAGATGTATGAATACTAACGCATAAATTATCATCAAAGCTATGTTAACCAAGATAGTCCACCTCTTCTTCCACGAGTATTTGGCGGTATGCTTTAGCTATGATGGATCTCATGAGAGCAGGATCTACGCTTTTGATATCTTCTGTTGTAAGTCCTTTTAGATTTCCTGTTTTGATTGCAGCTTTAATTCTGTTTTCTTTGTTTCTTTTCATTAACATTGTTCTGATTCCGTTCATTGTGAACTCCTACACGATTTGCATATGCTTGATAATACTGGGCAGACAGGGCAGTTAGCGCCACAAGTAAATTTATAATCTTCAAATTCCTTTCCGCAGTTGTTGCATTTGCTCATTATGAATCCTCAATCATCTTTAGAGCTTTCTGAATTAAAAGAAATTCTTTTTGAGTGTTCTCGTCCGGATTAACATCTGGATGATATCTTTTTGCCATCTGTTTATATTTTTTTCTTACTTCTTCTATCGGTACTTTTTCTTTAAATCCGAATATAATATAAGGATCTTCTATCTTTCCATTAGAATAATCTGGAAGCGCCTCATAGCCCGCGAAGGCTTGCTCTGTTGTTTCTATTCCCCTTTCTATTCCAAGTACTCTATAATGTAAAAATTGTTCAACTGCAGCAAGATTGTTAGTGGCATTCTTTTGCATGAAACTAGAAAAATTATAAATGACTTTGTTTATTGTGTATTCTACCCTTGCCTTTGCTTTTGCAAGGTTTATCTTGATATCAGATGGTTGCACTCCGATTCTCATAAGCCAATTTCTTACATCTTTTTTCAGCTGTTCTGCTGTTTTTTTACTACCTATAGGCTTAAACTTAACTTCGTTTGTTACTATTTCTGTTAATGTTCCACCACAATCTAAGCAGAATTTTCCTTCTTTTTGGTTTTTGTTGCACTTAGTGCACTTTAATATTTTCATTTTTTCTCCAAATCTTTTAGTTCACAGACGAGACTAATCATCTTATCTTCTAAACCGTATATAGCCTGTTTGTGACCTTGTTGAGCGAATACATTTGAGACTATCTTCTTTTTTAAAACTCTGATGTCTCTTTCTTTGTTCATAATCCCAGCTCTTCTTTTAATCTTTCTGGACTTATAGAATCAATTATTGGGCCGTTATCTATTTGGTCTGACATTGTGCAATTATGCATACATTGAAGTATCTTCTCCTCGCTAATGAACTTTACTTTCTTATTTTCGAACCCGAAGATTAGCTCGTTTGGTAGTTCTATTGTTTTAGGTTTTTGAATAGGTTCGTTGTTTGTTCGTAACTTGTTCGTATCATGGCCATAACATTTTTCCAGGCTTTTTCCGCAAATACCACAAGCAGACCAATCCTTTCCTTTTGCCCTATCAACTCCCATTTTATAGTTTTTCTCGACATTCTTTTGCGAATCTGGCGAGCTTGTGGTTTCGTTTATCGTCGGGAGAGGGTTTTTGGCGATTTCGCTGTTTAACCTTTTGTTGGAACCTTTGCGCCAGCCCTCTGGAGATTGGATCATAATGCACCATCCTTTCTCCTCGCTACACGTACTCCATATTTAAAGATGTGAAAGCTAAAATTTTTAAAAAACAAAGCCTGATTCCAAAACCCACACCTAAACCAAGTTACCATTCTCCTTGCTCCAGGAGCTTTTGCTTCCTTTCTTTCAGACTTTTGTAAAGTTTGTCTGTTGCGTTGATTGTGTATTTGCAGAGATCATCTAAATCTGTTATTTCTGTTTTCTTGAAAAATATCGGCATTAATCTAACAGCTCCTTTGAATGCTATCTGGAACAGAATGTTTTTGTCTCTGTCTGGATTAGCTTTGTTTTCTGGTTTAACAAATGCTTCGCTCTTTTCAAGCTTTTCAATATCTCCTTTAACGTCCCAATATCCGCGTGCGTTCATTTCTTCTATGAACTTAATGTGAGTTCCTTTCTCGAATTCCTTGTCTAACTCTTCTAGGTCTTTAATCTTTCCTAGTATGTTGTGCCAGTCGCCTTCTATCTTAACTCCTCTGCTTCCCATATTATTCGAGTGGAAGTCTCTCGGTTCGTTGCTCCAGCCTTCGACTTCTCCTTTTATCTCTCTGGTTTCTTTCATATTAACCTCTTTCCTGCTCTTTTGTTTAGATGATCAAGACTAAACTTAACACCAGCTTCGAACCCCACTTTTAGGGATTCGTGGTCGTATCTTTTCTCTAGAGTCACAATCTGTTCAGGAACTCCTATACAATCTTCTTTAACATATTTAATGAATTGTTTAACTAATTCAACCACTATTTTTGGTCTGTCTGAACAATCATCTATCATATCACTCAAAGTTTTCTCTTCTATTTCCTTAGATTTCTTCAATGCGTGAATCATATCTAGTTTACAACCAACACACTCACAACCAGTTTCCCCCCTTTCACTTTGCTTTTTTCTAAATAATTTCAATAACTTTTCTCCTTCTTTTGTTAAATTCATTTCTCCACCCGGAAAGTGTTTCCTTTGATGTTTTTGATGAAGAATTTTCCTATGCTGCTTGCTTTTATCAATTCTGCAAAAACAATTACTGATACATTAGAATAAATATAATGTTCTTCTTCTTTTCTTCTTTTGAACCATACAGTCAGTTCTTCCTTGTTTTCATCATAGTTGACAAACTCTAAGTTTGAGCTTTTTACTTCGATTCTTGCCTTCGGCTCTAGCCCTAGCTCTTTTTTCAAATCTTCCAAATTTTCACAACATTGGCAAACATTAGGCGCATGACAACAAGACATATCATCTATTGCGTCCTTAACTATTTGTTTGTCTAGTTGTGTTTCGTGAATAGTTGCAATATTTGCTAATTGGGCATTTCCAGCACAATCTCCAATAGAAATTAATTTAAGTGGTATTTCTATTATCATACCTTTCAATCCAGGGTGGTCTTTTACAAAATCTTCTTTATTCATTTCAAAGTCTCCTGCGTGGTTGATATATATTCTCGCCTGAAATAACTCTGACTTCTTGCCATTTTTGTTCTACAGCTCCGTCTGGATGAGTTATTTTGATTGGCTTTGCTAGCATATGGCTTAGTAATCCTTCAACAAAATTAACTCTACTAGTCATTTCTTTGAGCTGTTTTTTTGTTTCTTCTTTAAGAACCTCGAGTTCTTTTTCGAGTGTTTGTTTCTCTGCTAGAATTCTGTTAAAGCTTATCTTTAACTCTTTCATTTCTTCCTTCTCAATTTTCGATAACATTTCTTTCCTCCTGTTCATGAGTTTTTAGCTCCTGAACCATTTTTTTTATATGTTCTGCTTGCTCTGTCGAGCATAGTCGGCAGGCATAAAGGCTGGCGTGAATGTGAATTTTGTTTCTTATTGAGATATTTTCGTTGAAAAACATCGTGCATACCGGGCATCGCTTACTGTCGTATTTTGGCGTTACTATTTTCTCTGTTTTTATTCCAAGTAGTCTGTCGTTGTATCTGTTGAGTTCTTGCTTGTGATGTTCGATTTTATCTTTTAGTCCTTCTTCGTTGAGAAACTCTTCTCTATATTTTGTTTCGAAGAATCTCGAAGCGTTGAATCCTGCTTTTGATTTTCTTCGCTCTTCTACGTCTTTACTAGTTTCGTCTGATACCGATAGATGTATTCTTGGGCCGCGTGTCATTTTGTTCCTTTGTTAAGTGTTATAGCATGAATATTGACTCCTTTTGATATATCTTGCAATAACATATCTACATTGTCTATTAAGAAATTGTTTATATGAAAACCATATTTTCCCGTTATAAATTCTCCAAAGCTTATTGGCATTGCGAGATCATACTCTTTCTCTCTTATTATTTTCCAGATTCTGTCTGCTTCTGCTTTATCGTAACATACAATTAAATTATATCCAGGTAGTTTTCTTGCTTCTTCGATTAGATCCGTTGTCTTTCCTTCTCGCCTACTTTTATGGATTAATTTCATTTTTTATAGCTCCAACAGTTTGATACCTGAATTTTTCTATCTTTGAGTTAATCTCGATTATTACAGACTATTCCTTTGTGTTGAGGATAAACAATACAAAACATTTTACTAATTATTGTTTTTCCATCATCTAAAAATAAAGTGACTTTTGTTTCATCCATCATAAATGCATTATCGTTTTCTGAATCAGAAAATTCATAGCATTTTGGCAATTTTTCACACCCAACTATCAAAATTAACATACAAATTCCAAATATTATTCTTTTCTTCATTTATAATTCACTTCGTTTCTCTAGCCGGTTAACCGGACCATGCTTCAACGAGAAGCCTTCTGCCCTAAGGCAAAGACGCTCGAGCAACTAGAGCGATCAACCTTTAGCTGAGATTATTTGACTTTGACTTTAGTTTTTAATCCACAACATGGGCATGTTACAAGATGTGGATTTCTACCCTTGTAAGTCCATGTGTGGGAACATTTATCACACGTAACTTTAATCGGTTCTTTTAATGGTTTTCCTGGAAATTTCCTTAAGAAAGATTCCACTTTGTAATGGCATTTTTTACAAACCTTGATTGTGATATTTTTCTCGTAGTCAATATGGTGTTTTTCTAGTTTTGCTTTCTTGCTGCATAATTGACAAATCTCTTTCATAGGTGGTAAAAATTACTACCAATATATATATCTTATTGACAATTTTAGAATGTTTATTATTCTTATTGGAATAAATTTATTTATTTTTCTCCAAACAAAAATAGAATTATGGCGACTATAATTAAAAAGGCATAGATACATATCTCATAAATTTTGGACGCTCTTTCTGGAGTCATTCTATAAACTCCGTTAGATCCTTTTGTTCTAACAATCCCTTTCCGGTTGTTCGTGTCATTTTACAAAAGCTCCGTCTCTGTTCGGTCTGTTGTCTATTAACTGTTCTACTTCAAGTTCTGTTACTTTGAAGGCAGTTTTTATCTTTCCTTCGTCCAGTTCAACTAGGTAGAATGTCATTTTAAATCCCCCAATTCATTCAATAACTTTATTTTGTCGTTATCACTATAAGTTTTTAATTCATCTTTGAAATATTCCCAATTACAAGAATGCCCTAAAGTTTGACAAACTTTATGTATGTCATTAACTTTGTAACTCAAAATCTTTTTGTCTATGTCGGTAATCAATTCTTTTACTCCACAGTCTTTGCGAAACTTTTCTTTTTTGAAGGGTGACCATCCCTCAATCATACCCATTTGATATAATATTTTAGATTTCCTGCTGTGAGACGATTCGAAATAATCAGCTAATTGATTACTTATATTTTCTCTTAATAATTCAATATCAGTTCCATCAAATATAGATTTGATTATCTTAGCAATTTCCTCATAGTCGTTCTTATCCATTTTCAATCTTCCTCCCCACACGAGCAGATAGGCTTCCTTTTTGTAATGTAGACTATAACCTCTCCGCAGTCCGGACATATTTCTTCTTGATTCATTCTGGAACCTCCTTAGGATAACCTGCTTTTTGATTTATCTTACAATTATGAGGATCACCGAAACAAGCTGCATGACTTAATTTATCGCAGTTGTTTTTGTAACATATATCTGGTTCAAATAAGTGTGTTAATGTCATTCTCAATCAACCCCCTTTAGAACTATATATTCATAAGCTTTTTGAAGGACTAAAATTGCCTTTGGTAAATCATTAAGTCTTAATGATCTAGTTGATTGCCAGTTTCCTTCTTTGTCTATATATCTTCTTTCTAGGACTACAGATCTAAATTGAATACCTTCTCCTGTAGGTTTGTCTATACCCTCGTTTCTCCAAATTGTTGTTGATATCGCTCCAGTTGAGAATTTCTTTTCTGGAAGGTTTCTAGTTTCTTCAATTTCCTCTTCATCTTCCTCGAGTTCATCTTCCTCGAGTTCTTCCTCGCTCTCGATGATTAGTTCGTCTCCCCCTGGGAGGATTTCTTTTGATTTAATTGAATCACAAAAAGGACAAGAGTTTACATTAAATTTACCGTGTAATTTACATTTTGTTCCTTTTAAATCAGAAGGGGAGTCTCCCTCTTCGTCTTTCTTGCTCTCGTTTGGTTCTTCCTCTTTAGGGAGATCGAGCAATTCTGGAGGGTACGAAGAAGTTGCTTCTTCTTTTGTTTCAGTTGGTTCTTCAATTCCACAATCTTTAAGGAATTGTTTTTTGTTAAAAACATCTTTAGCTTTTTCTGATAATATTCCTTTATGTTCTAATAAATATCTATCTTCTCTGTCTCTGTTAATTCTTTGAACTTCTTTCTCAAAATAGTCTGCTAATTTGTTACATAGTTTATCTCTATTGCTTTGGTCAGTTCCTTTAAAATCAAATTCAAACTTTTCAATTATCTCAGCAATCTCCTTATAATCTTTTTGTTTCATTTTCATAGTCTCCATTCTTTTCTTAAAAGAAAAGAAAATCAGTAGGCCACCTTTAGGTTGTCTGCTGCTTGCTTTAACACTTTGATTGTGTTTGCAAGATTTTTCTTTACAATTGTCAATGATCTGTTCTCCCATTGATCTCCTTTCTTGAAACTCTGTTGCAAAGCAATTGAATGACTCTTAAAAGGGCCATCTGTTCCTTTTGCTTCACGTTCAAAAACTGCTGCTGAAGCCATTCCAGCTCTGTATTTATTTATTGGTTCACTCATCTTATTTTCCTCGTGCATTTGCTCTTTGGCAAATGTCTGAGAAATCTTCGATTTGGGCGGGCAGTCATAAGACTTTAAGCGTCTAAACTAGCGGAGCATAGTGTAGCAAAGTCTTAATGAATCTGTTCGCCCTTTACTTTTGACATTTGCCTTTTACGAGCAATCACAGAGGAAGATAGAGTTGAACCGTTAAAACAGAGCTGGTTTCAGCCAGTTTTCCTGGAGCAGGAACGTTGGCTTTTTCATTTAGTTGTTAGAGTTCAAGTAATCAATGCTTAGAACTAATGATTTTTGTAAATCACTGACGAAGTATGGTTAAATCTGTTTTCTTTTCTTTATGTTCCAATCATATCTTTTGCACTTAGGGCAGGATTTAGGGGTTTTTTCTGTTCTGCTATCCCATTCATAAGTACATCTTAAACATTTGTTATGCACTTGACATCACCTCTTCGATATTATTTAAAATTTCTTCTGCAGGTTTTCCTCCTTGCTTAAGAATTCTAAATTTGGAGTAAGATACATGAAGTACTTTGAAATGTTTTGAGAGATCATTAATTTTTGATTTTGAGCAAGTTCCACATTCGACTACAATATCCTTCTTTTTGTTGTTTGCAAATATATCTACTTTGTATGCCTTTTTTAATTTTTTGAAATAGATTCCTTGTTCTGTATATACTGAATAATTTTTCTTGATTAATTTACAAATCATAAACATTTCTATTTCTCTGTGTTTTAAAAAACCAGCTAATTTACACTTTAAATGTTTAGGTAGATCCATATATTGTTCTCTTATTTTATTAATCATAATAATATTCATATTAACTTATATATAAACTTTTCGGCTAAGATTTATAAAGTTGTACTTTCTAAAAGGAAGTCCATGAGTGTTACAATTGTTTCAAAACCGAGGCAGATTATATTTGATCCGTTGATGAGCTCTAGCTATTACGAGTATTTGAAGTCTCCTGAGTGGAAGGAGCTTCGTGCTGAGAAGATCAAGAGTGTTCACGGGCTTTGCGAGCTTTGTGGAAGTTCCATCGGAAATAGGGGTCACTGCCACCATAATACTTATGAGAACCTTTTTATGGAGGATTTGGATGATTTGACTTATGTTTGTCCAGACGAGCATCCACGCTGAGCAACCGGGCTGATGGTCGAGAAATTGGATCGGTTTATCTTCAGGTTTTCTATTATACACATTTACTCTGTCAACACTAAAAGAGTGAACCCTCCCGGGATTCCCGGCGTTTCCATATGCATTCTTTGGGTGTTGGTACCATTTTGTCGGTATCGATAATATGGTCCAGGTGGCATGCGGAGTCCAATGACTTAATAAGCTTATTAAGCTTAATATACTTAATAGTCATACTTAGTATTGTATAGGTTATAAAGTATAGTATACTTTTAGACAGTAATAGTACAGTTGGAATACATCGAGAATACAGATGGTGACAAATTGTCACCGACTCATTGTCCGGACATTTGTCCGTACAATAACAACATTTAAATATAAAACCCGCTATACTGTGGCTAACGGCAGACGGGAGCCTGGGTGTAGAGCTCAGTTACTCCTTTGCTGCTTATCTATTAAGTGCAATGAATTTGCCTGTAATTCTCAAATACTTCTTCAAAAAGGCATCATCTTTAACAGTAGGTGTTATTTTTATGATAATGCTTGCTACCCCTATCAAAGAAAGATATCCTTGGATCAGTTGTATTTTGTTGGCAATAATCCAGGTTAATGTTTCTTGTATCATAGTAGACCTCCTATTTTTTCTAAAAATGACCTTATTGGTTTGATTACTAGTATGCCTAGGATTCCATATAAGGCTGATATCGCTCTGAAATGCCACTTTAGGTTGTTTTCTATCTTGCTGAAGCGAACTGCCCCGTTTTCGAGCTTTTTGTTGATTTCATCTAATTTGACATGAATCCCTCCAATTAGTTCTTTATTGGTGTAAGTTACACCATTTGACTGTTGTTTGAATTTTTGTATTGCGTCCAATTTAGTCTCCTATTCTTAAAGCATTGATGTTTACGTTTATGGTAAATTAGCTTCCTTTTCAATTATTATTGATATTGAATTAGGATGATCTCCAAAAGTAGCATGAGTAGACATCTCAACATCTGCATCGTCTGCTATAAACTGGAATAATATTTTATCTCCTTTTTTTAACTCTGCTAACATTTCGTGTGCAAGTTCTGTCTCTACCTGTTGCTTTGTTATGTCTGTTTCGAATACAGAACCAATTATCTCTGTTCCATTAGTCCATATGACTCTTCCAGCGATGTCTATATCAGAAGCAGAAGCTGATGTATCAATAACATCAGCATTAAAGCTAATATAATAAATACCGTTTGCATTAATATTAAATGTTGTGTTTGTATTATCATTATGTGTATGGGCTATTCCTTGTTTGACGGCTGTTTCTTCTTGTCCAAAGGTTATATTAGTCCAGGTATCTGCTCCAAGAACAGGTATTGTTTTGTTATTATGAGCAAATACATGTTGAGGAAGAAATACGTTTTTTGCTGTTACATTTCCTGTTACATTGGCATTACCTGTTACTTGTAGATTTCCTATAACTCGCATCCATCCTGTTTTGAAATTATCAATAATTTCTTTGAAAGGAAAACTTATCTTTCCGAAATTCATATTGATATCTCCGAAGCAGCTGATGTTCAAGAGTGGTGTTGGATCTGATGTGTGGTTAAAGAAATCGAAGCTTCTGCATGGTTCTGGTGGAACAACTATTATTCTAGTTGTGAAATTAAATGTTGCATTAAATCCGGTGTTTCCTGCAGGATCTGTTGAACTTACGTTTAAACAGTATTTGGTATTATTTCTCAGGTTGGTCAGATTGAATCCATGTTCAGCTCTTTTAATGCTATTGTTTTGAGTATTTGCGTCTAATGTTGGACATATTCCAAATGTTATAGTTGAATTTGCAGGTTCGTTTGTGCTCCAGTTTATATCACTGTTTATAGTATTTGTAGAAAGATTTCTTAGGTTACTTATGACTGGTGCAACAGTGTCTAAGTAAAAGAAAACTGTGTCGCTTCCGTTTTGGAGATTATCTGATACAAATAAAGTAAGATTATAAAATCCATCATCCGCGTTGAAAGTACTGTTTGCGTCTAATGTGGTTGTGTTTACAGTTCCATTTATTACCCAAAAGTATGTTAGTGTTGTGTTGAATCTATGTGTGACGGTGGAGTTTAGAGTTATAGAATTACTACTTATGTTTAAAACAGAAGTTGGGAAGTCTATATTTACGTTTGGAGCTGTCGTGTCTAATATAAATATAATTACACTTGAATTTTTCGATTCATCAATTCCATCTGTTACTGATATTACTAGACTATAAACATCATCACTCCCGTTCCAAACTGTAATGTTTGTTGTTGTAGTTATGTTTAGAGTATCGTTGATATAAATCTTATATGTCAATGCGTCTCCATCTGCGTCTGATGAATTA
>SDBU01001260.1_pt1 | contig 36791 bp, 28 predicted proteins | sample 2277071 | NCBI WGS metagenome assembly SDBU01 (sample SAMN10397929, study PRJNA504765) | marine sediment metagenome | isolation source: marine sediment core GS08_GC12, 126 cmbsf | place: Arctic Ocean: Gakkel Ridge, Loki's castle | collected 2008 | reverse complement strand
GCCGATATGGCTGGTTACTAATGTGGTTCAGACCTTCTCGGTCGGGGAGCGGTTCGCCGCACCGGGGGCCAAGACGTTCACCTTGCCGGAGGCGGGAAAATACGTATTGTGGGACGAAGCGAAGACGGAGTTCGAGGGCAAGCATTACTCGTCCCCCCGTACCTGGCCGGGCGGCGTGACCATCAAGGTGATCCATAAGCAATCCGGCCGGGAGTTGCCGGTGACGGCATCGGTGAACTCCAGCGTGTCGATGCCGTCTTACGAAAGCTACTCGGTCTGCACCTTCACGGCCGACGCCGCCGGCGACTACGACGTGACCGTCACGGGCCTGGACTCCCCGCGGGTGCTGAAGTTGCGGCGGTCCGTGTTGGATGCCATGGGCTGGGACATCGTTCAGGGCGTTGGGCTGTTCCTGGTCTGTGGGATCGGGGGGGTCGCCACGATCGTAGTCGTCGCCTCGCGGCGGTCCAAGGCCGGTGAGCGTACTCAGACCGGCGGCCCGGCAGGGGAAGGCCCTGCGCGGGGCCACGGCATGGGCGTACATTAGGATAGGTAGGTAATGCAGTCACCAAGAGAGGTCGTTGACAGTCTGCTCCGGAAGGGCAGAGCCGAACGTGTGGGGGTGATGGACAACCCGTGGGGGAGCACGCTGAGGCGATGGGTCGGCCAAGGCATGCCCACCGACGCCGACGAGAGGCCCGCCAACCCGATCGATCATTTCGGGTTCGATATGGTCGGCTGCGGCGGGTGGTTCGACTGGCAGGCCAAGCGCGGGGTCAACGAGGTGCTGGAAGAGACCGAGGAGTGGAAGATCGTCCGCAACGGCAACGGGGCGGCGTTGAAGCAGTGGAAGCACAAGGTGGGCACTCCCGAGCACATCGACTTCCTGATGACCGACCGGGCGGTCTGGGAGAGGGACTACCGGCCGTTCCTTGTCGAACCGGACCCCGATCGGGTGAACATCAAGTCCGCCGCCGAGAACCTCACCAGGCGCAAGGGGCAGGGGCTGTGGACCTACTACGGAAGCCTGTTCATCTGGGAGTGCATGCGTGCCAGCATGGGCGATTACACCATGTACATGTCCCTGGTGGAAGACCCGGACTGGGTCCACGACTTCTGCCGCGTATACACCGACCTGTGGAAACAGTGCTACACGCTCCTGTTCGAGCAGGCCGGCAAGCCCGACGGAATCTGGGTCTACGAAGACCTGGGCTACAAGCAGCGGCTGTTCTGCAGCCCGCAGGTGCTCGAAGAGCTCATCTTCCCTTACTACACCGAACTGGTCGAGTTCTTCCACAGCTACGACCTGCCGGTCGTGCTGCACACCTGCGGCTTCACCGAGCCGGCGCTGGACTTGATCGTCGCCGCCGGCTTCGACGCGCTGAACCCAATGGAGGTCAAGGCCGGTAACGACCCTCTGCGGATCGCCGATGGATACGCCGACAAGCTCGCCTTCGTCGGCGGGCTGGATGCCCGAATCCTCGAGTCCGGCGACCGCGACTTGATCCACCGGAGTGTGACGTCACTGGTGGAGGGCATGAAGCAGCGGGGCGGCCGGTTTGTCTATGGCTCCGACCACTCCCTCTCGACCCTGATCGACTATGAGGACTTCCAGTACGCCCTGAGCGTGTACCGGGAACACATGATGTACTGATCCCCCAGCCGTGGAAACCGGCGTACAAACAGCGCCGGTGGAGCCTGCGCAAGACGCACCGTCGTAGCCGGCCGGCTCGCGGCACCGCCACACAGCCCCCGTTTCCCACTCGCCAAGGGGCTTAACAGGAGCGGCTGAAACCGGCCGCGCCACCCCGGAATCCACACGGGGGGCGCGGCCGGCTTTGCCTGATCTGATGTCGCCTTACGCCTTCTGTACGTTGGCCGCCCTGGGGCCCTTTTCGCCCTGGACGACTTCGAACGTCACGGCCTCGCCCTCGGCGAGGCTCTTGTACCCTTCCCCCTGAATGTCGTTATGGTGCACGAAGACGTCCGTCCCGTCGTCGCACTCGATGAACCCGAACCCCTTCGTGTCGTTGAACCACTTTACCTTACCGCTTGCCATGCTACGGCTCCTTCAGAAAGACTAGCACGCTGGATTTGCATAGGATCCATAGGCATGGAGAGAACACTCGCGTACAGAGACATGAGGTCCCCACATTCTCGAAAAAACATGAACACGTGCCCGACAATCCCGCAAACGTGCCCGGCCGCTACCCAGGCGCTCCGGCGGGGGCGGGAAACACTCCCGCAAACCCCTCGCCGATCCATCTCAACCGCATAATTATCGCCCTGCCGAGGCCCGTTGTCAAGGGTTATGACGCCAAATGAAGCCGTTTGGGCCCCACACATGCCGGCCGGCCAATCGGCTATAGGTTCACCGGGATCCCCTGCTCGGCGAGATAGGCCTTCATCTGGCCGATGGTGTAGGTGCCAAAGTGGGCGATGGACGCCACGAGAACCGCATCGGCGTGCCCCTCGACAATGGCCTCGCGGAGGTGCTCCAGCGTCCCGGCCCCACCGGAGGCGATCACGGGCAAACTGACGGCGTCGGCGATGGCTCGGGTCATCGGAATGTCGTATCCGGCCAGTGTGCCGTCGGCATCCATGCTGGTGGGCAGAATGGCCCCGGCGCCCAGCGATTCGACCTGGCGAGCCCATGCCACGGCGTCAATCCCAGCCCCCTCGGCTCCGCCACGGACCATGACCTCGAAGCCCGACGGCAGGTTGTCGGAAGTCCGGGTGTCGATGGCCACGGTGATCTTTTCGGAGCCGAACTTCTCGGCGGCCTGGGCCACGATGTCCGGGTTTCTCACGGCCGCGGTGTTGATCGAGACCTTCGAGACGCCCACGTCCAGCATGCGCTGAATGTCGTCGACGGTGCGAATGCCCCCGCCCACGGTCAGTGGCATTGAGATCGCCGCCACCGTCCGCTTCACCGCATCGATCATGGTGTCGCGGTTCTCGATCGTGGCGGTGATGTCCAGGAACACCAACTCGTCGGCCCCCGCCTGGTCGTACGCGGCGGCATTGGTGGCCGGGTCGCCCACGTCTCTGAGGTCCACGAAGTTGACGCCCTTGACCAACCGCCCATCCTTGACGTCCAGGCACGGTATGATCCTTCGGTAGTCCATGTGAAGCTCCTGTCTATCGGGGCGCCGGATCTCGAGTTGCAGGCCCGCCCAAGCCGCTTCGGCCCGATCGCCCCCCCCGAGCCGGGGCGACAGGGAGGATCGGCCCATGATGCCGATGCCCACATGGTACCGGCCAAGGGCGCCGGCACAAGCCCTCATCCCGGCCGGGCCAGGGCCGTCAGGTGGTACCTCGGGTGTGGGTCCTGGGGAGTCGGGCCGGTCGCCATGACCGGCGGGTGGGCTCTACGGTCACCCGTCGGCAGTGGACGCCTGGGCCTTCGCGATGAAGGTGAGGTGGGCCTGAACGTTCGTCCTCACTTCGCTCGACTCGCCCTGGGTCACCGGCAGCATCCGGCAGAGCTGCAGGAACTTCCCTTTGGCCTCCGGCCACTGCTGTCGCTGGGTGGCGCTGGCGGCCTGTCGGTACAACGGCGTGACCTTGGTGATCAGCGCGCTCTTGGCGGCCTCGTACTTCCGCGTGTCGTCGCCGGCCAGTGCGGCCGCGTTGCCGCGGGCGGTCGCCCGGCGGTAGTAGTACACGCAACGGTAGAGGGACTCTGGCCGAGTTCGCATCAAAGCGTACGCTTCCCGCGCGCGCTGCAGGTCCGCCTCAGCGGTGCCGCCGCGGGGAGCCGCGGGGGGCGCGGTCAGCAGTTCGGCGATCTGCGCGTCCTGCAAGACCGGCGGCAACTCCGCGTCCTGCTGCGTAGTGGATGTGCCGCTCTCGCAGCCGGCGCCGATTGCCAGCAAAAGAGCCAACGCTCCAAGCTGTGTCACCTTACCGTACATGCCCACTCCCTGGTCCACTTGAGCATCCTCTGACAGCAGGACCGGTTTTCGTCCGGGCCGCCCTGCGATCCCACAGAATCACGTAGTACAGTCTACGATTCTCCCCCCCGGCAGGTCAAACCCGCACCGGCGGCTATTGCTTTGGCCGTTCCGGGCCCTTGCCAGGCGGCGGCCGAGGGGTACACTCACCTGGGGTCGGCCCGGGCCTGTTCGACGGCAACAAGGAGCCACCACGTGAGTGAGACGCGCAAACGAAGCGATGATGCCTCGGCGGCCGCCCTGGCCAACGCGGCCGAGGTCGACGGGGCGGGCGAGCTGGGCAACCGGCCGGAACGGCTGGAGTGGCTTCAAGACGCCGGATTTGGCCTGTTTATCCACTGGAACATCGACGTGCAACTCGGCTGCGTGATCAGCCACACGCTTGTCGGGGCTTCGGAGGATTACCAGAGCCGCTACTACGAGCAACTGCCTGAAACCTTCAACCCCAAAGGGTGGGACCCCGAGGCCGTCGCCGTGCTGGCCCGACTGGCCGGCATGAAGTACGTCACGTTCACCACCAAGCACCACAGCGGTTTCTGCATGTGGGACACGAAGACCACCGACTTCAACGTGATGAACACCCGTTACGGGCGAGACATCGTCGCCGACTATGTCGAGGCCGTGCGCGCCGAAGGGCTGGGCGTGGGCTTCTACTACTCCCCCGAGGACTTCCTGTTCCTTCGTCGCGAGGGTCTGCCCGTCCGCCGCATGGCCCTCGACGGTAACGGCGAGCCGGTGAGGTTCTCCGACTCGCTCGGCCAGCCGTTCCGCGATCGCTACGAGCGGCTCGTTCGAGCCCAGTGCACCGAGCTGATGAGCAACTACGGACCGATCGACGTGATGTTCTTCGACGGGCAGATGGGCGCCCCCGCCAAGGAGACGTGCTGGACGCTGCAGCCGAACCTACTCATCACACGGGGGGCGATCACCACCCCGGAGCAGACGATCCTCGGCGTCGCCTCCGACCAGCCGTGGGAGGCGAACATGACGATCGGCACGGCGTGGTCGTACAAGCCCACCCACGAGCAGTACAAATCGGGCACGCGAATGCTGCAGATTCTCATCGAGACGCGTGCCCGCGGCGGGGCGCTGCTGCTGAACATAGGGCCGAAGGCCAGCGGGGAGCTGTGCCCCGAGCAGGAGGGCCGGCTGAGGGAGATGGCGCTGTGGAACTTCGTCAACAGCGAGGCCATCGAGGGCGTTCGCCCGTGGATCGTCACCAACGAGGGGCCGATTTGGTACACGCGGGCGAAGGACACCGACACGGTCTTCGCCATCCTCACTCACCAGGACCCCTGGCCGCGCGGCCAGCGGCGGGAGTTCCTGCTGCGGTCACCGCGGGCCACCGCCGAGACGGAGATCAGCGTTCTCGGCCAAGACGACCGGATCGTGGAATACCGCCCGGGCGTGGACGCCACCGCCCGCTGGGAGCAGAGCGAGGAAGGGTTGGCGATCTCCGTCGTTCGCGCCCAACGGCTGTACAACGACAGCAAATGGCCCAACCCGGTGGTCGTAAAGCTCACGCACGTCGAGCCCGCGCTGGCGCCCCCTGCCGTCGAGACGGCCGGGGCCGAGACGGCCGAGGATGGCAAGGCCGTCACGCTGACGGGCAACCTGCTCGGTAAAGGCGACGCCGACACCGTGGAGGTGGGCTTCGAGGTCCGCCCCTACGCTGGGTTCGTCGAGGAACTGTACGACGATACCTGGCAGGCGACGGACATGCGGCCGGCGACGGAAACGGGCCCCTTCCGGGCAACGCTGACCGACCTGGCCGCCGGGCCTTATCAGTGGCGAGCCGTCGTCCGGCACCCACGCCTGACCATGCATGGCGACAGCGCGCGGTTCAACCTCTAGCCGCCGGCCGATGCGGCGCGGGATCCCTGCCGACAGCGACGCGCCGGCCGTACATGTGCGAGAATTCTTTCTGGCGGCGTGTTAAGCCAACGCATCGCAGCCCTTGCGCGCCAAGAAAGGAGATAGTAGAAAGTAGACCGCAGGAGAAGCTTTCCCTCCGGCTGAGAATCGCCGGTATCCGGGGCGTCGTTTGCTGTTCTGGCCGTTGGCCTCTCTGCTTTCTCCTGCTCCGTGTGCGAGTTCATTTCCTGCCAGGAAATGAACTCGCACACGGCCCTACGCTCAGCCTGTTGAGTTCTCCGGCGGAGTGAGGTATCTCAGTATCCTGGCAGACTGCCTCGCGGTCGGGCCCGCGGCGGCGGGTCGAACCTGAACTCGGCGTCAACGGCGGACGGGGCCTTATGACAGCACGCGCCATCATCTTGGGCCTTCTGGCGGCCTTGTTCATCGCGGGCTTCGGGTTCATCAACGACCGCGTGCTGGAGTTGGAGAGTTTCACCAGCGGACATTTCCTGGCGGTCATCGCGTTCGGCGGGCTGTTCCTGATGCTGGCGGTGGTGAACCCCCTGCTGGGGATCATCTGGAAGAAGCTCATCCTCCGTCCGGCCGAGCTGGCCGTCATGGTCACGATGATGCTGGTCGCCTGCAGCGTCCCCGGCCGGGGGTTGATGGAAGAGTTCACCTACGTGCTGGCCATGCCGGCCCACTGGAACCGTCTCTCCGTCGAATGGCGCAAGCACAAGCTGTTCGACTACGTTCCCCCGCAGGCCCTGCCGGCCGACGGGAAGTATGACGAGGAGGTCCAACAAGGCTACGACATGGGCCTCCGCACACCCGGCCGATCGATCAGCCTGTACCGCGTGCCCTGGGCCAAGTGGCGACGCTCCCTGACCACGTGGCTGCCGTTGGTGCTGCTTTCGGCGGCGTGTTCGGTGTGCCTGGCGATGATCCTGCACAGGCAGTGGTCGGTGAACGAACGGCTGCGGTATCCGATCGCCGATTTCGCCAACTCGCTGCTTCAGCGCGACGCCGAGGGCAGGAGCACCCTCCTGCACAATCGAACGTTCTGGATCGGACTGGCCATCATCCTGTTCATCCGCGGGGTCAACAGCGCCAACACGTGGCTGGACAACCAGTACATCAGCGTCCCGATGGAATTCGATCTGAACGCCATCGGGCGGAAGTTCCCGATCTTCTACAAGGATATCAACGGCTGGACTTTGCTGCGGCTTCGGGTGTATCCCATCGTGATCGCCTTCAGCCTGTTCCTGGCCTCGGACGTTTCGCTGAGTATGGGCCTGGGCCAGTTCCTGTGCTTCCCCATCCTCGCCTACCTGATCACCACCGGCGTGGACGTGCGCACCGATTACGAACTCGGCGGCGTCCAGGGCTGGCACCGCGCCGGAGCGTATATCGGCATGGGGCTGATCCTGCTGTACACCGGTCGGCAGCACTACTGGGACGTGCTGAAATCGGCGCTGACGTTCCGGGCCGGCGCGCGGGTGGCCGTGGCCACGGTGTGGGCTTGCCGTATCTTCCTGATCTGCCTGGTCGCCATGGTGGTGCTGATTACCGATCTGGGGCTGGCATGGCCACTGAGCATCATCGTGGTCCTGCTGACGCTGCTGACGTTCGTGTGCGTGTCGCGCGTGGCGGCGGAAACCGGCCTGTTCTACGTGCAGCCGGGCTGGCAGGCGTGCGGGATGATGCTCGGGCTGTTCGGCGCCTACGCCATGGGCCCCCAGGGCATCATCATCGCGGGCATGGTCTGCATGGTCCTCAGCGCCGACCAGAGCATGGCCCTGATGCCGCACGTGACCAACGTGCTGCGGCTGTGCGACCGCGTCGGCATCCGCCCGCACAAGACCGGCGCCATCGCCATGGCCACCTACGCCCTCTGCCTGGCCGTGGCCGTGCCGGCCGTGCTGTGGGCGTGCTACAACTGGGGGGCGCCGAAGTACGCGTACTCCCGCTCCCGTATCCCCACCGTGCCGTTCCGGGCGGCCGACAGGGGCGTGGCTGAACTGACCGCCGGCGGCGAACTGACCGAGTCCGAGCAACTGGGGCCCCTGCAGCGCCTGACGGCCTTCCGGCCGAAGAAGAATTTCTACTGGGCCATCGGGTCGGGGCTGGCCCTGGTGGGGCTGGCGAGCTTCCTGCGCCTGCGGTACAGTTGGTGGCCGATCCATCCGCTGATGTTCGTGGTTTGGATGACTTGGCCGTTGCAGGTGTTCTGCTATTCGTTCCTGATCGGCTGGCTGTGCAAGGTGCTGATCCTGCGGTTCGGCGGGTCCCGGGCGTACAGCCGATGCAAGCCGTTCATGATCGGCGTGATCGCCGGCGAACTGCTCAGCGCCCTGGCCCTCATGGCCATCGGCGGGGCGTACTACGCCATCACGCATGAGATGCCGACGAGGTACGTCTTCTTCCCGCGGTAGCCGGCGTGTCGCTTCCGACATCAGCCGTGTGCCGCGGCTCCCGCCGGCGGACGTGTTCGACCGATTCATGGAGGCGCTGAGTCAGCTCTCGTCGGCTTCCGTCGCTTCGGCGGCCGGTTCGATCCCGTTGTCGACACGCCTGAGCCCGCCCAGGCCGAGGCGCTCGAGGCCGGCATAGATGAACACGTACATCGTCGGCACCACCACCAGCGTCAGGACCGTGGCGAAGCCCAGCCCGAAGATGACGGTGTTGGCCATCGGGGCCCACCATTGGGAGGACTCGCTTTTGGTGACGAGTTCGAACGTGTGGAAATCGAAGGCGACCCCCGTGGCCATCGGAATGAGCCCCAGGATGGTGGTGATGGCCGTCAGCAGCACCGGCCGCAGGCGCGTCATGCCGGCCTCGATGGCGGCCTCGACAAGCGACCTGCCCTGCCGTTCGAGCTGCCGGGTGTAGGCCAGCAGCACGATGGCGTTGTTGACCACCACCCCGGCCAGGCTCACCACGCCGATACCGGTCATGATAATGATGAACGGGCTGGCGGTTATCAACATCCCCACGCCAACGCCCACCAGGCTCAGCACGACCGTCAGCAGAACGATCAGCGGCACGCCCAGCGTGTTGAACTGGGTCACCAGAATCATCAGGATGGCCAGGATGGCGATGACGTAGGCCTTCTTCAGGAAGGCGGCGGCCTTGTCCTGTTCCTCTTTTTCGCCGGCGTAGGAGATGGTGTAGCCATCCTTCATCTCCGGGGCCAGCGCCGCCAGTTCGGCCTGGACGTCTTCGAGAACATCGGTGGCCAGGCGCCCCTTCACGTCGGCGGTGAGCGTGATGACGCGCTTCTGGTCCACGCGGTTGATGTCGCCGTAGCCGCCGCGGTACTGGAAGGTGCCCAGGCTGCCCAACGGGATGGCGTCCCCTTCGGCATTCGGCACCCGCAGGGCGTACAGGCTATCCACGTTGGCCCGGTAGCTTTCGGGCAGGCGGACGGTAATGTCGTACTCGTCGTTGAACTGGCGGTACTTGCTCACCTCCAGCCCGAAAACGCAGGCCTTGAGGAACTGCCCGATGAGGCTGGCATTGACCTTCAGCAGCATGGCCCGCGAGCGATCGGGCAGCAGGGCTATTTCCGGCCGGGCCGCCTCGTAGTCGCTGCGCAGGTTGACCACGCCGGGGATCGGGGCGATCAGCGCCTTGGCCAGCTCGCTGATGCGGGCAAGCTCGTCGAACTCTTCCCCGGCGATACGGACCGTCACGGCCGCGCCGGTCGGCGGACCCATCTTCTCCTCGCTGACGCTCACCTCCACTCCGGGCAGATCGCTGAGGGACTCGCGGATGTCGGCCACGACGTCGGTGCTGGGACGGGGGCGGTCCTCATAATCCAGAAACGTCACGGTGATGTTGGCGATGTTCGGGCCGCCGGCGCCCTGTCCGAAGCCGCGCGCCCCGCCGAGGGAGCCGACGTTGCTGTTGACGTGCTCCAGGGCCTCCCGCTGGGATTCGATGCGCTGCTCGACCATGGCCGAAAGGAAATCGCTGTACTGAACGCTGGTGCCCTGCGGGCTCCGGATGTTGACGATGGCCCGTTTGGGATCGAAATCGGGCAGGAACTGCGTGCCGTGTTGGTACTTGACGTAGACGACGCCCACGGCCGCCAGGGCCAGCACCGACAGCAGCAGCGTGGCCAGTCGACTGGACTCGGTTCCCAACGCCTTGCCGAGCAGCCTGCGGTAGGCCCGCCGGAGGGCGTTGAGCAGCCTGCGCCAGGCCCGCCGGAGGCCGTTGACCTGCGAGCTGCTTTTCTTTCTGCCTCGGGCGCTGGCCAGGAAGGTGGTGGCCACCGGGCTGATCACCAGCGCCACGAACAGCGAACTGCTCAGCACGATGATCACCGTCATGGGCAGGTACTTCATGAACTCCCCGACCGTCCCTTGCCACAGCAGCATCGGGGCGAAGGCCGCCACCGTGGTGGCGGTGGAGGTAATCACCGGCCAGGCCACCTCGGCCGTGCCCCGCTTGGCCGCCTCGATCCGCCCGTAGCCCATTTCCATGTAGCGGAAGATGTTCTCCACGATGACGATGGCGTTGTCCACGAGCATACCCAGCGACAGGATCAGGCTGAACAGCACCATCATGTTCAGCGTCACGCCCATCGCCTGCAGGATGGCGAAACTGATCAGCATGCTCATGGGAATCGCCAAAGCGACGATCAGGCTCGTGCGGAAGCCCAAAAACAGCATCAGCACGACGACCACCAACGCGAGCCCGGACAGGATGTTGTTCTCCAGGTCGGCCACCATGCGTTTCACGTCGGTGGACTGGTCCATGGTCACGTCCAGCGTGACGCCTTTGGGCACATGCTGGCGGGCCTCGGCCAGGATGGCCTTGACGTTCTCGGACACCTCCAGGATGTTGGCCCCGATGCGCTTCTTGACGGTGACGGTGATCGAGTCCTTCCCGTCCAGCCGGGAGTAGGTGTCGCGGTCCTTATATGTGTCGCGTACCGTGGCCACGTCTTTGAGATAGATCGGCTTGCCGTCTCGCTGGGTCAGGATCAGGCTGCCGATGTCCACCGGCTCGTCGAACTCGGCCGGTACGCGGACGTTGAATTTGACCCGGGGCGTTTCCAGCCCACCGGCCGAAACGTTGACGTTCTCCCCGGGAACCAGCCCCGTCAGCTCGCCGATGGCGATCTTGTAGATCGCCAGCCGCTCGGGGTCGAACTCGATGCGGATCTCCCGCTCCAGCGCGCCGAGGACGTCGCTGCCCAGCACCCCGTCGATCTGCTCGAACTCGTCCTCGAGCCGCTCGGCAATGGCCTTGAGCCTCACCGGGGAGATCGGCCCGGAGACGTTGACCATGATGACGGGGAACTCAGCGAGGTTCACCTCGGACAAGCTCGGGTCCTCCGCCTCGGTGGGCAGTTCGCGCTTGGCCTGGTTGACCTTGTCGCGGACGTACTGCAGGGCATCCTCGACCACCACGTCCGGGTGGAACTCGATGACGATCAGGCTCGTCCCCTCTCGGCTGGTCGAGCGGATCTCCTTGACCCCCTTCAACCCCGTCAACTCCTGCTCGATCTTCATCGTGACCGAGCTTTCCATGTCCTCCGGCGAGACACCTTCGTACTCGGTGGACACCATGATCAGCGGGATCGGCACGTCGGGGGCGGCCTCTCGCGGCAGCGTGATGTAGCTGGCGGTGCCGGCGAAGACGATCAGCACGACCAACACGGCAACCGTGGTACGGTTCTTGATGGCGGCGTTGGATAGAAGCATGCCTTACGCGCCTCCTCCCGTTCCCGACACCACGGTCCCAGCCGGTCGCGTGGCCGGGGCGGCTAACTCCATGAAGTCCGGCATCGCCGGCGGGAAGGGGTCCGGCTGCACCGCGACGGTCTGTCCGTCGCCCACCAGCCGCTGGCCCTTGACGATGAGTTGCTCGCCCGCCCTGACACCCCACCCGTCGCCCCGGGCCGGCAGCACCTGCACCCAACCCTCCCGCAACAGGCCCAGCCGGACCCTCCGTTGCTGCGCCTTGCCGCTGTTCTCGACGTAGACCTCGTAGGTTCCCGCCTGCGGCAACGGGATCACCGCTTCCAGCGGAACCATGATCACATCACGGAGTACCTGGCGGATCAGGTGGGCCTTGACGATGATCCCCGTCCGGATTCGGCCGTCAGGATTGGGAACTCGGATCTCCAGGCGAAATGTCCGGGTCTTCGGATCGGCAGTGGCCCAGATGTGGTGGATGGTGCCGTGAATGGTGACAAGAGCCAGCCGCCCGTCCTCGCCGATGATCTCGCCGGCGCCCGCCTGCGCGCCGTCCAGCGGCACCGTGGTCTCCACCTCGACCCTCTGGCCTTCGGTGAAGAAGCCGATGTCGCGCTCCGGCACGTCGACGACGACCTTGACGGTGCTACGCACCACGATCTCCGCCACTTCGTCTCCCGGTGCCACGTTGGCGCCGATCTCCGCCGGCAGGGCGTTGAGCAGGCCCAGTTGCCCGGCCGGCAGCTCCAGGCCGTGCACCCGGTCGGGGGCCGAAATGACCGTCCGGCGGAGTTGGGCGGCCGCGTACATTTCCGCCGCCCGGCTGATCCTGGCCTGGGCCGTCGCACGATCCACCTCCGCCGGCGTCACCACGCCCTTATTATTGGCCTCCATCCGCCGCGCCAACTCGCGCTGGTCAAGCTCGGCCTGGGCCGCCGCCTGCGTGTGCGCGGGTTCCAGCAGGTCTCGCTCCAGAAAGATCAACTCCTGTCCCGGCTTCAGCAACTCACCCTCGACCGCCCGCACGGCTACCACTTTGCCGGCAATCTCGGCCGAGAGGCGGATCGTCGCCCACGGCTCCACCGTGCCCTTGAGCGTCAGCGTGTCGGCGAATCGCAACTGTGCCACCGTCATCACCGACACGTTCGCCACCGGCGCCTCGGTCGGCTCCGGATCCCGCGAACTGCCCGGCAGCCGGGTCAGGCCGAACAGTATCGCCCCGCCTACGACCACGACGATCAGCGGCACCTTCCACCGGCCCAGCGCCGCAACGAACCTGGACTCTTGCTTCATTCGCATGGCCGGTCACACTCCTCCCCCGATGGCGTCGGATGCATTTTCAAGGCCCGGATCAGCAGCCCGACGAGCTGCGGCAAGTACTCCTCGATCTGCCGACGTTCACGAATCATCTGGGAGGGCTCCTCGAACCCCTGCACGGCCAACTGCATCAGCCGGGCTGTGTTCGCCGGGTCCAGAGTCGGATCGAACAGGCCGGACGCCTGCCCTTCGGCGATGAGCCCGGCAATGATCCGGCCACTCGCTTCGTGAGCGGATTCGGTGTACTCGGCGGCCGCCGAGAGAATCTCTGCCCACAACTCCATCGAAATTGGCCACCGGTGACAGAGGTCCCAAACGAACAGTTCTGCTTCCAGGAGCATCCGAGTGATCCGCTGGGGTAGCGGCTCGTCGGAACGAGCGATCTGCGACATCAAGTCCAACACGTCGCCGCAGACATGCTGGCTGGCGGCGGCGAACACCGCCTCTTTACTCTCGAAGTGAAGATATACACTACCTTTAGATATGCCAGCCGCCACGGCGATGTCATCCACGGTCGTCCGCTTGTACCCGTGCTGCAGGAACAACTCGGTGGCCACGTCCAGGATCCTCTCTCGTCTTCGCTGAGCCATGTGATGCTCCTGACCGAATGACCGTTCTGGTCATACAGTCAATTCTACAATGCCCGGCCGGCTTTGGCAAGCGAAAAATGACCAATTGACCATATTGGTCATTGGGTCATGCGCAGGCTCTCCGTCCCCGGCCACTTGTGCCAGTGGCACCCAGCCGCTAAGGTGTTCTAGCGGCGGTACCCGATTGCCATGGCCATAGGCGCGGGCAGAGCTCAGCCGCCAGGAGCGCCAAGCCGCCGGAACCGCCGACGTAGGAGATACCCAGCGATGCGCTTAGCCGGCGTTACGACACTCATACTGGCCCTGGCGCTTGGCGGCTGCGGCACAGAGGACCCGCCGACCCCACCTGCCCCGACGGAGGACTCGCCGACCCGTCCTGCTCCGACGGAGGACCCACCGACCCGTCCTGCCCCGACGGAGGAGGAGGCCGTTGATCCTGCCGCAACGTGGGCGGCCTTCCGCGGGCCCACTGGCGATGGCGTCGTCCCGCCCACGGCTAAGCCGCTGGTCAAGCTGGACCCGGCGCGGCACACGATATGGAAGACGCCTCTCCCGATCGGCGGCTTCAGTTCCCCGATCGTCTACGGCGACCGCATCTTCCTGACGGTCAAGGGCGGCCGGATCCTTGCCTTCGATCGCCAGGGAGGCAAGTTGCTCTGGGACACGGCGCTGCGCGTGCCTCCGCTGCCTCCGCTGGCCGAGGAGGCCGAGGAGTTCAAGCCGGGGTTCTCGGGGCTGGCGGCACCCACACCGTGCGCCGACGGTCGGGGAGTTTACGCCTTTTTTGGGGACGGTGTGATCGGCGGGGTGGACTTCACCGGGAGGCAGATCTGGGCCAAACGGCTGGTCGTCCGACCGCTGAATATGTACGGCTTGGCCGCCAGCCCCGTGCTGCACAAAGGCCTGCTCATCCAGCAGGTGGACCTCGACATCGAGGAAGATGACGACTTCAACGAGACATTCCTTTCCTTCATCGTGGCCCTCGACACTGCCACGGGGAAAGAGGTCTGGCGCAAGGCCCGCAAGGTGGGAAGTTCCTGGCCGACCCCGCTGCTGGTGAAGGAGGCGAATCGGCGTTCGCTCATCACGTGCGGCCAACCGTGGGTCATCGCCTACGATCCGGCCACCGGGGCCGAGCGGTGGCGAGCGAAGCGCCTGGAGGGGGACATCGCCGCCAGCCCCGTGGCCAGCGGGGGCCTCTTGTATGCCTCGTCGGGGCCGTCCGGTGATTTGTTGGCGATTCGTCTCGGCGGCAGCGGAAACGTGACGGACTCCCACATCGCCTGGCGCTTCAACGAAAGCTTGCCCGACGCCGCCAGTGCGGTCTGCGACGGCAAGCGATACATCCAGGTCGACGACGCCGGCGACGTCCGCGCCCTCGATGCCCGCCAAGGGACGCCCCTGTGGACGAAAACCCTCCACGGGACGTTCTACGCATCCCCCGTCTTGGCCGGCGGGAGGGTTTACTTTGTCAACCGCGACGGCCTGATGTACGTGATGGACCCCGGCACCGGCGAGGTGATCCACAAGATCACGTTGGGCGCCAAGATGAAGGTGGACGCCTCGCCCGCGTTCGTCGGGCCGTACATCTACCTCCGCACCGACAAGCACCTGATCTGCTTCGGCCCGAAGGCGCAAGAGCAGCCGAGCGGCGGGGCGCCGCGGTGAGCCTATTCCGATTCAGCGGCCGCCTGGGCCGGGATGCGCGCAGGCCCAATGCTGTGCGTTAGAAGTCCGTCAGGTCCTGACCGCCCGACGTGGTGCCGACGGCTTTGAATTCGCCAGTGTTCGGGTTGAACCACCAGCCGGCGGCGGCAGGCCGGGGCTTGCCGACGTCCACGGCGCAGGTGCTGCCACCGGTGGCGAACGGATTGCCCGGCGCGATCTGTAGGTACGGGCCGAAGTCGCCGCCGGGGGCGCCGTTTTCATCGGTCGCCGTCATCAACTGGGCCCAGAATTGTGCGTTTGTCGCACCCGCGGCGGCCGGCGACCGGCCCCGGTGCTGAATCTTGTACAGTTCGATCTGCGAGCGGACCGTTTGCAGATTGCTCTTTACGCTGGCGAGGCGGGCCTTGTTGCTCGCCTTATGGCCCTGCTCGATCTCGTACGACTCGATCCCCCGTTGGACATCTTGCAGTTGGGCCCGGGCCAGATCGGCGTGGGCCTGCTCTCGGGCGCCCGACACCCTCATGGCCGCGTAGGCGCCCAGCGCCAGACCGGCCGGCGCCGCCGGCAGCAGCGCCCCGAGCGGCATGGAGCCGTAGCTTTCGAAGGTGATGCCGGAGGCATCGGAGCTGACGGTGCTGATGCTCGGCCAGAGGAATCGTTCCACCGCCGGAAGGGCGGGCAGCCAGTCGGGGCGCGCGTCGACTCCCTCACGTCGCAGCATGTTGGCCCCGTAGGTCCAGCCCAACAGCGGCAAGCCGTACAACTGCCGGACGATCTTCGGCAGATTCACGTACGCCAGGATGCTCGGCCGGCCGGAAGTGTATCCAATAGCCTTCTTGAAAGCCGGGTCCTCGGTTATGGAACCGGCGTTGGTGCCTTCGATGACGGCCTGGACCACCTGCGGCCAGAGGCCCACGATTAACTTGCCGCGGTGGACGGCCCAAGCGGGGGCCACGGGGGCCTCTGACGGTAGCTGCACGTAGGTGATTCTCGTGCCGCCAACGGTGGTGGATCGCATCACCGGCTGGCGCCCCGCCCGTGAGCTGGACCTGCCTGGGGGCGGGGTCGGCTGCTCCGGGGGGCTCATTTTCCTGCGGAGGAGCAACTCCAGTCGGGCCAGCGTCGCGTTGAAACGGGCCTCATCCTTGATGTCGACCACCAAGGCCGTGCCCGTGAGAAAGCCGCCCAGCGACGGAGCCGACATGAGCGTCCACTGGTCGCCCACGTGTGCCAGCAAGTCCTCTTCCAGCGAGATCCCCAATTCCCGATTGATCTCGGCGATGGCCTTATCGAGCTCCTCGGCGGCCCGCGGCTCAATGGCCGCGGCGATTCGCTTGATCTCCGTCAACACATCGGAGGGGTTGATGTTGGCCGCCACCAGCAGGTCCGCGTCGGCCGGGACGAAGTCCAGATCCGAGGGGCTTATGGCCTTGCCGGCAAAAGGCAGCAGCATGCCGCGATGAGGGGCGGGGCTGAGCAGTCGCGTCTTGCTGTACATCCCCTCGTCCACAATCCGCGTGGCCGAGACGATGGCGGAGACCTTCTCCACCCCTAGCGCGGCCATGATCTGGGCGATTTTCCCCCCATCGTCGCTTCCGCCCGCCCCGGTGGCGATCCGACGGATGATCTTGGTCGCGGCAGCCACGTCCAAGTACATCGCGATCTGCACGTCATCGCCGTCCACCTCCTTGAAGGCCCCGGCAAACCGCTTGGCCTCGGCCAGCGACCGGCCGGCCCCGCCGCGTAAGGACGCCAGAGCCGCCGGCACTTCCGCGCCCATGGTGAGGAAGAACGTCTCGCCCATGTACCCGAACGCGAACACCGGGGCATTCCGGTCGGGCTGGAAGGTCTTGTAGGTCAGCCCGCCGGCGGTGACTTCTCGAATCGGCAGGTCCTCCCCGAACAGCTCCAGCAGCGTGCTGAGGTTGCGTTCGAAGGCGTCGCGGTCCTTGCCCAAATCCACCAGCAGCGCCGCCGCCGGTATGGGCGGCCCGCCGCGGATTGGGCGAGTTGTCGCCCCGGCGCGCCCATCCGGCCCAAGAGGTTGAGCCATGGCGGGCCGTTCCAGCACGGCCAGAGCGATCCGGTGTCGCCAGAGGATCGACGCCATGCCAATCGCCTGCCGCACAGCGACGCTGTCCTTGCCTCGAGGCACCTGATCCAGAATCGCCTTCTCAATGGCCGAGAATATCTTCGCCACATCCGGGTGTTGGACGAGTTGCCCGAACATGGACCGGTCGAAAGCCGCCGTGCGCCCGGCCCAGCCCACGTACAGCACGGCGTCTTCAGGCAGGCGGTCCGCCAGCGGCGGGCCGGCCAGGGCCGTGGACGCGGTGGTCGCGATCAGCAAGATCAACATCGATATCCGAACTCTCATGCGTAGCTCCTTTTGTAGTGCGGCGCCGCCCCTGCGGCGTCCGCGTCTGTATTCGCACGGAATGCACCCCGCTCCCCATGAGCTGAGTGCCTCTTACGATATCCTCCGCCGCCCCATTACGCAAGCGCCAGCCGGAGGCCTGCATCGATTGGCCCACGCCTGAGTCGCTCTGGGCGGCATTGGGGTTGGACTGTCACGGCAGCGTTGTTTACCATTGGGGCGCCAGGCGCCGCCGGTAGGGCACTACTCCGTCCGCGAGCGCGACTTGGCCGCCCTGCCAGCAACCCGGAGACCACCGACGCGTGCGGCACAAACTCGACAGACTCTGGCACGTTGGCGCCGCGGCCGCGGTGTGGTTGTGGGCCGGGGCGCTGATCGGCCTGTGGCTTCGCGTCTTTGAGCCTTCTGGGCCCAGCCTGGGCATCACGGCGGCAGCCGTCCTGGGGGCCTTCGCCTTGGGCCTGTCGGTGCCGGGGCAGTTCCTGCGGGCCGCCCAGGCGGTGATGAAGCGGCTGTACCCGCGAAAGCCCCTGGCGATGCCCCCGGTGGGGCCGGCTGGGCCCGAAACACCACGGCAGGTGTCCCAACTGCTCGGGGTGGCCCTGATCGTGGCCGCCGGCGGCAGCCTTCTCAGCGCGATGTGCCTGTGGGCCGGAAGCTCCGCGGTGAGCCTGCTGAGGGCGGGGTCGCTGCTGCCCGCGCCCCTGGCTCTGGTGGTGCAACTGCTGGTGCAACTGATCGCGATGATGGGGTGGGGGGCGGGGGCCGCCCTGGTGTGGCAGGCCCAGTCGTTGGCACGCGGCGGCGGGAAACGCCCAGCGGCGGGGGCGGCGCGGGAGCATGAGGACTGGCTGTGGGGGCTCGCCGCGGCGGGGGGGATCACGGCCTTCACGTGGCAGATGGCCTGGGATCCTGTCCTGGTCGGCTTGTTAGCCGGTGCAGCCCAAGTTAGCTCGGGGGTGCTTCTCGTGCGCTGGCCCAGAAGCCTGCGCGCCCTGGCGCCAGTGATCCCCAAGAGGACCTCGCCCCCTCCTGCGCGAGTCCGGCTGGGCGTGCTGGCTTGTGCGGCGATCATCACGCTGGTGGCGACCTTCCAGTTCCGTGGCCTGGTCGATCTTCTCGGAGCGACTCTGCCCCAACAGGCCCTCTTTGCCACCGTATCGATCGCCCTGTTGGCGGCCTTTCACCGCCGCTGGGCATCCCGGCGCCACAAGCGTTCGGCCGCGGCGACAGCCGGAACCGCCGTCGTGGTGACGACCGCCGTCGGAATGCAACTGATCCTCGGTTGGGTCAGCCTGGCCGGCGGAGCGGATGCGCGCTGGGTGTTGTACGTGGCCCTGATGGCCCAACTGCCTCTGGCAGCAGCACTGGGACTACTGACCGCAACGCAGCGGCAGCACTTCCTGTCGGCCGGGGGTTCGACCCGCCATTGGGAGCAATGGTCGCTTGTGGGCCAAGCGGTCGGCGCGGCCACAGGAGCGGCGATACTGACCGCACCGTTTCACCTGATCACGGCGGTGCCGGTAGCCCTTCTGATAGGTATCGCCGGCGCGATCGTGGGGGGTATCGCGGCTTTCAAGCGTACAGGCCGTCAACTGACATGGACGGCCGCCGGCGGCGTGCTGCTGCTGGCCATGACCCTGGCGCTGGCCACCTCGGCCGTGCGGGCTACGCGGCGAGGGCAACTGTCGATTTCGGGCGGACAGTGGCTGACCGCATGGCAGCAGGCAGACCGGTTCGGCTACCTGCCGGTTCCCGACGGCGGCGACCCCGAATGGGAACTCGACCTGCTGCTGGGACAGATTCTGGCCCGTCGGGGGCCGGGGGCCAGTGAACCGGAGGGAGCGAACGAAGACGTGGCCCCAAGCCTGACTCGCCTGCTGCCTCGGGGCCGTTGGCTGGCGGTCTGCAGGCGACCATGGATCGACGAGGGCCGGATCGACCTGCAGGTGCAACTGGCGGCGGCCGACCCCGCTATAGCGGAACTGCCTCTCTGGCATGGCCGCAAGGTCCTGTCGATCTGGCGTGCCTTGCAGGGAGGGCCGTTCCAATACCACGGCGTGTTCTACGGGCCGATGCGAGCAGACCACCCGTCGGCGAGAGTCGTTTACCGCTCGGCGGCGCTCCGCCAAGCGGCCAAACGCGTCGCCAGGGGAGGGGGGATGCTCATCCTGCACGTCCCATGTGCCGGGCCCAACGCGGCGCCCCTGTTGGCGGTGGCACGCACGGCCGAGGAGACCTTCGGCCCCGCCGTTGCGGTCGTCCGAGTTGGGGCCGCCGGAGCCGAGATACTCCTTTTCTGTCGCCCGAACGGGTCAGGTTCACGGGCCGGCAGGCAGGAACTCACCCAATCGTTACGGGCGCACTTTGCCGGCAAGGCCTTCGTCCTCGACAGCACACGATTGGCCCCGTTGTGGGCTGATGTTCCCACGGTGAACCGACTGGCCGGACCTGAATGCGGCGCCGGGCGGTCGGTGCCCCTCGAGGAACTCCGGGCCCGCTGCGTGGAGGCCGGGAGGTAGGGGGCCGTCCCGATCTCCTCCGAGGGCGTCGCCCAGGGCGCCGATTGCCCGGGCGGCCGAGGCGGCAGGTGAGGGGTGCGGCAAGGGACGATCCGCATGGCCCCAGCCGTTTTCCCCAAACCAACAGGAATATTCGCTTTCTCCAGCCCCCCCCATTTGCCCACCTCCTATCCGTATCTTAGGGTGACCTTAGCTGTCAAGGCGGGTTGTCGGCGCGGTGGTGGCGGCAGTGGGAAGCGGTCGTGGGCATTAGTCAAGGCGTCGGCCATGCTGGTCGATAGGCACAACGTATCAGTATCGAAAGTAACGATGAGACGTTTGCGTTTGCTTGGTTACGGATATTCAGGATTTTCGGTGTTTTGCTGAAGTCATCCGCGAGAGGAGGTGACCGAACATACGGGACGGGAAGGCCAAGGCTCTGGTGCCTTGGCGCATGCAGTAGGCATTGGTGAGGGGCTGACGCAGTGGGTTCCAGCGGATGGCCCGTGGTAAGCAGACAACGGAAAAGCTCAGCTGTATCGTAAGCCGGCCCCAAGTATCAGCAGATACGAACGAGTAAGGCCGGCATTGGATCGATCTTGGCACCAAACCGGCTCTCAGCCGGAACCTGCAACGGAGGTATCGCACAATGACTCGGAGGAACAGAGGTTTTACTCTCGTTGAAATTCTCATCGTGGTGATCATCTTGGGCATCTTGGCCGCTATCGTGATTCCGCAGTTTACCGAGGCGAGCAACGAAGCCCGCTTCTCCAGCGTGATGAGCGACCTGCAGACCACTCGCTCGCAGATCGAGCTGTACAAGATTCAGCACCTGGACCAGTTGCCGGTCACCGTGGGGGGCGCGGATTTCTGGGCCCAGTTGACCAATGAGACCGATGTAGACGGCACCATCGTTGCCGGTGGCGAGTTCGGCCCGTACATGCAGGCCGCGCCGGGCAACCCGTTCGCCCTGGGCGACACCGTCTGCGTCGTGGCCGACGCCGAGCCCTCCTCTGACATCGCTGGTTGGTGGTTCAACCATACCAATGGCGTATTCAAGGCCGTCGGCACCACGCCGGACGGCGTGGACCTGGTGGATTATTAATCCACGCAGTAAATAATGGGAGCACGCGTCCCGGCCCGGTCGGCCTGTATGGCTGACCGGGACGGGTCTGCTTTTCCTCGTGTCGCTGCGGCGAAGCGATGGCTCAGCCACGCTCGCCGTAGCGATTTGGCAAGAGCGACATTCGTCTCTGGGAACGATGGACGTGGGCCATGAGAAAAAACAACGGATTCACACTGGTGGAGATACTGATCGTCGTGTTGATGCTGGGGATTCTGGCAGCCATCGTGCTGCCCAAGTTCTCCAACGCCACGGCCACGGCGCGGGCGAGTATGCTGGCCGACGACCTGCGGGTAATCCGCACGCAGATATCGGTTTACAAGGCCCAACACACAGGCGTGGCGCCCGGATACCCCGTTGGCGGGGGGGGGGGGAATGAGGCGACCTTCATCGCCCAGATGACCATGGCGAGCGACGTGGAAGGGGACACTCAGCCGGCTGGCACAGCCGGTTTCGACCTGGGCCCCTACTTGCGCGAGATACCGGTTAATCCAGTTAACGACAAGAGCACCGTGACAGTCCTGGCCGACGCCGCGGCTTTCCCGGACGAGGCCACCGGGAACTTCGGCTGGCTGTACCAGCCGGCGAAACTGATCTTCAAGGCCGATGCGGTGGGCCAGGATGACAACGGAACTGACTTCATTGACTACTAGCCCTGCAGCAGGTCGGAGCCGTCTCCCATGGGCCGACCGCCCGGGCCTAACGGACACAACCTGATGAAACGGGCGTTGAAGACAAGCCCGAGGGCGTTGACGTTCCTGAAGTTGTGGCGGGCGGCGACCATCCCTGTGATGGTCACCTCTGCTCTCGTCGTGCCACGGGCACCCAGAGCTGACAGCCATCAGGTTGGCGCCCCCCGGGCGTCAGCCTTTTCCTACATGCCGGCTCTGCCGACAGCGACCGTGACGCGTGACAGGCCTCAAGTGAGCCCTCTAACCGAGCCGGAAGTTACGCCGGCAACGCGATTTGACTGAAAGGAGCTTCGAATGGATGCCAACACAGACAAACAGAGCCGCCGGGATGAGCCGCCCCCCACCCGGCGACGGGAGATCCGCATTGTCCTCGGGGCCGGCGTACGCCGGTGGCTGATCGTGGTGGCGGCCCTGTTGGCGCTGGTGGCGGGGGGGCTGTGGGTCCGCCCGAGTTCATGGGTTCAATCGGCCACCGCGGCCAAGAGCGGCTCGCCCAGGCCGGCCACGACCATCCGCCCGGACAGTGTGACCCAGCGGAAGGAGATCATCGAACAACTGAGACAGAGCAACGCCAAGCTCGATGGGATCCTCAATATATTGGCCCAGGGGCAAGTAAAGGTCGTCGTGGTCTCGACCGAAAAGAAAGGTGACGGTGGCGGCCATGAGTCTCGCCCGTAATCGACGTAGACGGGCTCACCCGGGATTCACGTTGGTGGAGATCCTGGTGGTCCTGATCGTAATGGGCATTGCGGCCGCGATAATCGTACCTCGCGTCTCCAACATGGGAGACATGCAGGTCGCCGCCGCCGCCAGGACGCTTCTGGCCAACATGCAGTACGCCCAGAACGAGGCCATTGTGACACAACAGCCGACAACCGTAACCTTCGACACAATCGGCAGCGAGTACACGTTGACCGACGCCAACGACGTCGTGTTGACCCACCCGGTGACGAAGGCGAGCTTCACGGTGGACCTCCCCAGCAGCCGGGGCACGGAAAAAGTGGAGATCTTGTCGGCTGACTTCGGGGGCCAGTATCACGTTACGTTCGATTCGCTCGGCTCTCCCGACAACGGCGGGGAGGTCGTCCTGGAAGCGGACGGGCACACGTACCGGATCATCGTGGCCCCCGTGACCGGGAAGATCTCTGTCGAGGCCAACTGACCTCTAGGATGCAAGCATGCTGAGAAGGTTACTGCATAGACCGGCGCCCATCGGGCTGGACATCGGGCACGACAGTGTCAAGATGCTCCAGTTGGCCTCCAGAGGGGGCAAACTCGTCACGGTGGCGGCGGCGCGTTGTCCCTTCCCCCATGACGCCACCGTCGACCCGGAGCAACGCCGGCAGTTCGCCGCCCAAGCCGTCCGAGACACGCTGTCGACCGGCGACTTCACAGGACGGCGCGTCGTCACGTGCCTCGGCAGCGAGGACCTCTTGGTCAAGCAGGTCCGCCTGCCTCGCATGACGCGACAGGAACTGAGCAAAGCGGTTCAGTGGGAGGCGAACGACCGTTTCGGCTTCACGGTGAGCCCGGAGCAGTTGCACTACGTGGTCGCCGGCGAGGTCCAGCAGGGAAGCGAAACGCGTGAAGAGATCATACTGTTGGCGGCCCGCCCGGAGACGGTCCAGTCGCACCTGGGGATGCTGGAGGAGATGAAGGTCTTCCCCGTAACGATCGATGCTGAACCGGCTTGCCTGTTCCGCTCGTTCGACCGCTTCCTTCGCCGCGACGCCGACAGCAAGAGCGTTACCCTGTTAATGGACATCGGCTCTTCGGCGACCAAGGTTCTGGCCGCGTACGGGCGGCAGGTGATGTTCGTCAAGACGATCACCATCGGCGGCTGGCAGTTGAACGAGGCCGTGGCCGAACGACTTGGTATCGACACGATCGAAGCCAGTGAGCTTCGGCTTCAGGTCATGCGGGCCGGCGAGGACGACGTGGTGGCCGCGGCGGGCGGCGAGACCACCTACCGCGCGCTGCACGACGGCATCCGCCGGCCGGCCGAGGAACTGGCCCGCGAGGTGAACCTCTGCCTGCGGTACTGTGCCGTGACCTTCCGCGGGTTCCGTCCTGACAGCATTACGCTTCTGGGCGGCCAGGCTTACGACCCCTGCCTGCGTGAGTGGCTGAATGAACACCTCAACGTCCGTTGCGACCTTGGGCGGCCCTTGCGAGGGATTGACCTTTCATCGGCCGATATGGGGATGCAACAGCTAGAGACGCACAGTGAATGGGCAATCGCGGCCGGGTTGGCGCTGCGGCAGTTCCCCGATTCCACGCATGCCTGGGAGCGAGACGATGAACGAGATCGACTTTCTGCCTGAGAGCATCAGGCGACAGCGGCGCGCGCGACAGCGGACCCGGCAGCATGCTCTCACCCTGGGCCTGTTCGCCAGTATCCTGGTCCTGCTGGCCTACTGGAACGAGGGGCGTATCACCTCGGCCGAGGCCACGCTGGCCTCCCAACAGTCCCGCCGGGAGGGCCTCGACGTGCAGTTGGGGATGATCCCCAGTCTGCAGGCTCAGCAAGCGGACGGCAAGGTCAAGGTCCGCATCAGCAAAGAACTCGGCAGCCGCCTGCCCGTCAACGCGGTCCTGGCCGAGTTGGCCCGGCGTCTGCCCAAAGCGGCCAGCTTGATCGAGTTCGACTTCAGCACCGTTGAAATCAGGCGAACTGGCGCCGCCGGGCGCGGGGCTCGTCGTGGCCGGCGTGTCAAGGCACCCCCGCCCGAGAAGCGTATCAAGCTGCATCTTAAGGGCATCGCGGCAACGGGGATGGACGTGGCCAACTTCGTCGACCAGCTTTCGTCCTGCCCGTTGTTCACCGAGGTAACGATGCATCACGACAAGCCGATGACGATCGACGAGAACCGGCGGAAGGCCCGCAGCTTCGAAGTGAGCTGCTGGCTGGTGCAATAGCCGGATTGGAAAGAGAGGACTGTGGGCATGCGTATCACGCGATCGACCTGCATCATGGGCGCCATTGTGATCGGGGCTTCTCTGTTGTTCGCTCTGGCGGTCTACCTGCCGCAGAGCCATCGGCTCGACGACCTCCGGGGCCAGGTCGCCAGCGCCGAGCAAGCGTTGACCAAAGATGACGCCCGCACCGCCTGCATCCCGGGGATGGCCAAGGACGTAGAGGATCTGAAGCGATGCTTCAAGGACTTCGACGGGCGCCTGCCGAGGAAGAAAGAACTGGCCGGCTTCCTGAAGGAAATCTCCAGCGTGGCCGCATCCGAGCAGTTGGACAGCCAAGTGATCCAACCGGGTGATCCCAGGCGAGAAGAATTATACAACTGCCTGCCCATCGTCATACGCTTCCAGAGCGACTTCGCCGGTGTCGTGCGGTTCCTCGATAAGTTGGAAAGCATGACCCGCCTGACCCACACCGGCTACCTCAACATGAAACCGGTGGCGGAAGGCGAAGAGGTCATCGACGTCGATATGCAGGTGAACATCTACTACTTTTCCGAGAGCTAGGCGACATGGAACCCAACGACACCGACACAAACCATTGGCTGCAGCGGCTGAAGACCTCTCTACTGGCCGACAAGCGGAAGACCGTCGTCATGGCCGTGTTGCTGGTCGTGGCCACCGGCATGGTCGTCGGGGCCCTGATCGGCGATAACATGCCGGCCAAAGCGAAGGGGCAGACGCGGGGGACGGTCACGACTCCCACTGCCCAGCCCACTCACCCGCCGCGCCAGGGCCTGTCGGAAGCGTACTTGGCCCAGTTGGACACGGAGGTGACGCGCGACTTGTTCGCCATCGAGTATGCGGCGTTCCCTGAGATCACGGACGGCCAGGCGGCCGAACACACTCCCGGTACGACCGCTCCCGACGGCGATCCGGACTTCGTCCGGCAGCAGCACGTGACGCAGATTCAGGAGCAGGCTCGGGCCCTGAAACTGCAGAGCGCCATGCCAGGCGCCATCCCTTCGGTCATCATCAACGGGCAGGTGGTCCGTGTCGGTCAGGTGTTGGAGGGTTTCACCGTCCAACGGATCGGAATGCGTAGCTGTGAACTGGTCAGAGAAGGTGTGACAGTCACACTGAAGATGGAATAGTCACGAGCCGGTCAGCCCGTCGATGTGCGGCGGGCGGCTCGCCGGTTGTCTTGCGTCGGGTCGGACCCGACAACATGGTAAGGAGAAAGTCATGAGTCTTACGCCTAGAGTCTTGCGCCTCGCGCTTGGCTGCATGGTGGCCCTGGGGGTGTTGGGTGTGGGGGTGGCATCGGCCCAGGTCATGCCTGTTCCGGCCCCCACGGTGCCGGCGATGGAGGCCGGTGACGGGGTGATCGCCCGCTGGCCTTTCCAGGACGCGCCCATCCAGCTCATCTTGCGCCAACTGAGCACGTGGAGCAAGAAGAACATCGTGGCCAGCAAGCAGGTCAAGGGCAACATCAGCGCCGAGTTGTTCAACGTCACGTTCCGCGAGGCCCTCGACGCACTGTTGCGGGTCAACGGGTTCGACTACATCGAGAAGGGCAACTTCATCTACGTCTACACCGCCAAGGAGATAAAGGAGGTCCGTAAGGCCGAGCGAAAGAAGATCACGCGGGTCTTCACGCTCTACTATGTCAAGCCGGAAGACATCCGCGAGCTGCTCGTACCGTTCCTGAGCGAGGACGCTGTTATCGCCACCAGCCCCGAGGTGGAGAGCGACATCGCCACGAGCGACTCGGAAGCCGGCGGGATGGACTACGCGATCAACGACGTGCTGGTCATCAGCGACTACGAAGAGAACATCAAGCAGATCGAGGCGCTGCTGAAAGAGGTGGACAAGCGCCCCCAGCAGGTACTCATCGAGGCGACTATCCTTCGGGCCACACTCACCGAGGACACCGCCCTGGGCATTGACTTCAATGTCCTGTCCGGAGTCGACTTCCACGATCTCAGCGCGTCGACGACCGGGGTGACTAACCTCACGACCACCTCCACGGACATCGCCGACATCGGCACCGGTATCGGCGCGGTCCGAACTGACTTCACCGCCGGCATCCCCGCCGCATCCGGTGGGCTGAGCTTCGGCTGGATCGGCAGTGATGCCGCCGTGTTCCTCCGTGCCCTGGAAGGTGTCTTGGACACCACCGTGCTGGCCAACCCCAAACTGCTGGTGGTCAACAAGCAGCGCGGCGAGATCCTCGTCGGCCGGCGCGATGGATACATCGTGACCACGACGACGGAGACCAACACCAGCACGAGCGTGGAGTTCCTCGAAACCGGCACGCGGCTGGTCGTCCGCCCGTACATCGGCCGGAACGGCTACATCCGGATGGTCCTCCATCCGGAAGATTCCAGCGGAAGCGTCACCGACGGGCTGCCCTCCGAGACCACTACCGAGTGCACCTCCAATGTTATCGTCAAGGACGGGCGCACGATCATCATCAGCGGTCTGTTCCGGGAGATCACCGTCAACGGCCGAAGCCAGGTACCGCTCCTGGGCAACATCCCCTATGCCGGTCCCCTGTTCCGCCGCACATCCGACAGCACGGACCGTGAAGAAGTCATCATCCTCATCACGCCGCGGATCATCAAGCACGGCCCTGACGAAGTGGCCAGCGAGAAGCTCCGCGACGACATCGAACGCTTCCGCCTCGGCATGCGGCAACACTTGGCGTGGTTCGGCCGGGGACGCCTTTCGGCCCGCTACCTGGACTGGGCCAAGCAGCACATCGCCAACGGGAATCGCGACAAGGCGCTGTGGGACATAAACATGGCCCTGAGTCTGTCGCCGACGACGCTGGAAGCCCTGGAGCTGAAAGAGCGACTGACCGGCGAGGCCATCTGGGCCCACGAGCCGAGGATGAGTTCCACCCGGTGGATCGTGCAGAAGATGATCCTCAACGAACTGGGCGTCGAGGTCAACACGGTATCCACACCGGACAAACCGCTGGACGCCAACGCCCTGACTCCTGAGGTGCGCGACGCCATGGGCATCGACAACCTGCCGGCGCCTCCGCCGCTGCCCGAGCCGATCATCGTCACGCCCCCGGCCGTGGACGTCACGCCGGATGCCGACGATGCCGATGGCTCTCCATCGGCCGAAGCTGACAGCTCGACCGTTGAGGCCGACGATGCCGATGGCTCTCCATCGGCCGAAGCCGATGGCTCGACCGTTGAGGCTGACGATGCCGATGGCTCTCCATCGGCCGAAGCCGATAGCTCGACCGTTGAGGCCGATGAGCCGGACGGCGCCACCGGAACGGAATGAGCCTGCGAGCCCTTTTTTTTCCGACGAGTGTGAAAATGGGAGTTGTAGGCACCTTTGGTAAAGGCATTGGAGGCCACAAATGAAACGCATGACTAAAGGCCTAATAGTAACTGGCATCTTCGTGATCGCCCTGACGGGCTGCACCTCGCACCAGCAGGCCAAGATGGAGGCCCATGAACGCTGGCAGCAGGTCCGCGCCCGCGTGTTGCTGACCCTGGGTGAAGAACAGTTCAAGATCGGCGATTTGAGCAACGCCAGGAACTGCGCCACTGAGGCGATGTCCCTGGCGCCGGAACTGCCCGAGAGCCATATCCTCATAGCTCGCATAGCCCTCGAGAAGGGCGATTACGCCAAGGCGGACCGTCGCCTTAAAACCGCGGGCCTCCTGGTACCCGACAACGCTCAGGTGACCTACTTGAGCGGGGTGGTGCGAGAGCGGCAGGGCCGTCTGACCGAAGCCTTGGAGCGCTACGAGAAGGCTCGTGCCCTGGACCCCAACAACCCGGCGCCTGTCCTGGCTTCGGCAGAGGTCCTGGTCGCCCTGGACCGGTCCGCGGAGGCCCTGGAACTCATCGAGAGCAAGGCCACGAGCATGGACGAGTCTCTGTGCATGTATAAGGCAGCCGGAGAACTGGCCATGTTGGTCGGCCAACCGCAACGGGCCGTGGAGCACTTTGTGCAGGCGCGGTACATCGACCCGGAGGATCCGGCATTGCGAGAGCAACTGGCCAAAGCGCACTTCTTCGCCGGCCAGTATGGCAAGTCGATCAACCTGCTGAAGGCCCTCCGCTTGCAGTCGGAGTATGCCGACTGCGCCTGGCTGCACAGCATGCTCGGCAATGCTTACCTGGCGACGGCGGCGCCGCAAGATGCAAGGGCCTGTTTCGATCGCGCCATCGACCTGGAGCCCGACAGCCCGCGTCACTGGATCGATCAGGCCAAGGCGGCGTTGCACTGCAACGATGTGACCCGAGCGGCGCTGTCGGCCACCCAGGCACTACACCTGGCCCCGGGCGCCCCGGAGGCCACGCTCATCCTCGGCTATGCATTGCTGGCCAAGGGCAAGAGCGCCGAGGCCAATGACCTGCTCGCGCAGGCCGTCCAGAAGCATCCCAGCCAGGCGACGCTGCAGTGTCTGCTGGGGCGCAGCTACAGTGCCCTGGGCCATACCGACAAGGCGACAGCGTGCTACCAGGCCACGCTGAAGATCGAGCCGGACAACCTCCTGGCCCTGCACTTGCTGGCCAGTGCAAAGGAGTAACAGCCGGACAGCGTAATGAGGCGCCGTTGCAGAGCCGGGACACGGCCGAGGGGACGTTTGGCCGAGGAGCCACTGTCGTGACACTGGGAACAAGAGCAGCGACCGTCGTTGTTGCCGCGGCAACTGCCACAGCCGCCGTGGCCTACTACGTCGCTCGTACCGTGCTACGGGACCGCCCGCTGCATAGCGGGGTCAGTATCCTGCTGTTCGGTCTGGCGGCTGGACTGTCGGCATTAGGGCTGGTCTGGTTCCATCGCCGTGTGCGTCGAGCGACGGCCGTGGTGGGCGGCCAGTTGGACAGCATGACTCGTTCGGGCCGATTCGGCATGGTCATGGTCAATCGGGCCGAGGAGCTCAGCGGCATCATCCGCCCGCTGAACCAGATGCTGACCCGCTGCCACAAGGAGGTCGAGCACTTCCGCACGGCCAATCGGGAACTGAGAATCCAAGCCTGCACTGCCGATGCCGAACGGCAGCGTACGGAGGCGATTATCCTGTCAATCCGCGACGTGGTTATCGTCTGCAACCGGTTCGACGAGTTGATACTCGCCAACCAGGCGGCCGAGGAACTCTTCGGCTTCACGCGCCGGGGGGCGGAGGGCAAGAACATCGACCAGGTGGTTGGTGACGGCGTCCTGATCCGGCTGATTCGAGAGACGTGTGGCCATGCCGACGCCACTCCGCGCCACGTGCTCGAGCATAGCATCGATGCCAACGGCAAGGCGCGCACCTTCGAGGTGACGCTCAGTTGCGTCAAGACCGCCGACGGGGAAGTCTCCAGTGTGGTCGCGGTGCTGCACGATATCACCCGCGAGAGAGAGATTGCGCAGATGAAGACCGACTTCGTCTCGCACGTCTCCCACGAACTCCGGACACCACTGGCCGGGATCAAGGCTTGCGTGGAAATGCTGCTGGACGGAGACGCGGAGGATGCCGTCACGCAACGGGAGTTCCACCAGGTGATCGCCGGGGAAACCGAGCGGCTGGGGCGAATGATCGACAACATCCTGAATATCTCCCGCATCGAGTCAGGAGCGGCCAAGGCGGTCTTTGAGCCGCTGGAGTTGACCGCTGCGGTCAAGGAGGCACTGGAGATCATCTCCCCACAGGTCAAGGCCAAGGACATCACCATGGCCGAGAACCTGGGGCCGATCTTCAAGCAGGCCAAAGGCGACCACGATCTGGTTGTCCAGGCCTTGGTGAATCTGGTCGGCAACGCGATCCAGGACACCCCCACCGGGGGGACGGTGACCGTGTCGACCGCCGTCGACGAGCGTCGCGACTTCATCGTCTTCCAGGTGGAAGACACCGGCGCCGGCATCAGCGCCGGAGACCTGCCGCACGTTTTCGACAAATTCTATCGCATCCGGAGCACCAGCAAGTTGGCCAAGGGAACCGGGCTGTCTTTGAGCCTGGCCAAGCACATTGTCGAGACCGTGCATCACGGCCATTTGACGGTGGAAAGCGAGTTGGGAAAAGGCAGCACTTTCCGAATGGAGCTGCCGGTCAGCCAGTGAGGGCTCCGGCTGCAGGCGCCTTCGGTGGGCAAGGCAAGCCGTGTCGCCCGGGAGGAGAACCGTGGAGAGAAAGAGAATCCTGATCGTCGATGATGAGCCGCATATTCGCCACGTCCTGGCCCTGAAGCTCGAGAAGGCCGGGATGGACGTCATCCTGGCGACTGACGGGGAGGAAGCGCTGGATCTGTGTCGCAGCGAGAAACCCGACCTGGTTATCACGGACTTCCAGATGCCTTACCTGTCCGGGGTGGAACTGTGCCAACAGCTTCGCCGCGAACCGGCCACGCAAGACATCCCTGCCATCATGCTCACGGCGCGAGGGTTCGATTTGGACGAGTCCGAAACCGCCCAGTCCATCATCGTCGCGGTCATGAGCAAACCGTTCAGTCCGGCCGAGGTGCTGGCCAAGGCGAATGAGTTGTTGAACCGAAGCCCTGAGGTGCACGAGGTTTCTTGATGCCGTCAACGGTAGCAACATCCTTGGAACACACGGGCCTCCTGAGGGCCCTGGAACGCCTCTCGAAGCAGTTGGCGCAAATAGGCATCGCGCTGACCGTCCACGGGCCGACCGGTGAATCGCTGGCCGGCGAGGCCCAGTGCAGCCAGCTCTGCCAGCAGCTGTGCGGAGACGGGGAGGCCTGTCATGCCGCTCGTGCCGAGTGGGCCAAGCAGGTCTGGGCGGAAGAGAAGCCGCAGATCATCACCTCTCGGTACGGGTGCATCGTCATGGGCATCCCGGTCCTGCAACGTCGTCGGATCGTGGCGGTGGCCCTGGCGTGTTACCTGCCCGCGGCAGCCGTGGAGACCGAGGAGTTCGCCCGCGAGTGCGACCGGCTGCACCTGGACCGCCAGTATCTGGCCTCCATCGACCGGCCGACTCTGGCGGCCGACGAGGCGCCGTCCTGGATCAAGACGATTCAATGGATGATCGAGCAGTCGCTGCAAAATGCTGTCGCACAGGACGAGTTGGCCGCCTTCAGCAACAACCTGGGCAGCACGTACGAGGAATTGAGCCTGTTGTACCGCCTCAGCGGCGCGATGAAGGTGGACACCTCCTCGGAGGAGTTCTTTCGGCGAGTCTGCACGGAGCTTCTGGAGGTGATGCACACGGACGCCGCGGCGGCAGTGTTGAGCGACCGGGTCAACCCCGACGGGCCCTGGCGGGTCATCCGCGCCGGTCGGCTGGAGATGTCCGACGAGAGGCTCTGTGCGTTGGTACAGCGACTGGTGCAGCCGAAACTGCCTCACAACAGCCACGGCCTGGTCATCAACCAGGTCACACCGCCGCCGGGGGAGCAGGGAACGGCCGCCCGGAATCTGCTGGCCGTGCCACTGGTTACCGGCGAGCTGGCCATGGGCGTGCTCCTGGCGATCAACAAGACCGACGCCGAAGACGACTTCGACAGCACCGAGCAGAAGCTGATGCACTCTGTGGCCGGGCAGGCATCGGTCTTCCAGGCCAATCGCCACCTGTACGGGGAACTGCAGGAACTGTTGATGGGCGTCTTGCACGTGCTCACCGCGAGCATCGACGCCAAGGACCAGTACACCTGCGGCCATTCGCAACGGGTCGCCATGATCTCCCGGCGGCTCGCCGAGATGTGTGATCTGGAGCCCGAGACCGTGGAGACGATCTACCTGTCGGGGCTCCTGCACGATATCGGGAAGATCGGCATCCCCGAGAGCGTCCTGTGCAAGCCGGGCCGGTTGTCGGACGAGGAGTTCGAGACCATGAAGCGGCACTCGGCGATCGGGGCGAACATTCTGTCGAATATCCGACAGATGCAGGCGGTGATCCCCGGAGTACTGCACCACCATGAGCGCCCCGATGGCCGCGGCTATCCCGACGGGCTGGCCGGGGAGGACGTTCCCTTCCAGGGGCTGATTGTGGGATTGGCAGACTGTTTCGACGCCATGACATCGTGTCGGACGTACCGCAACGCGCTGCCGTTGGAGAGAGTTGTGGCCGAGGTCATGCGGTACAGCGGGACGCAGTTCCACCCCACGCTGGTGGATCACCTGCTGAGCCTGGACCTTCCGGCCTTCCTGGCCGAACTCCAGGAGGCCAAACCGATGGTCTCGGCGATCAGCGGCATCATCCGCTCTAACACGAACTGACTCGGGGGCGACCCCAAAGGGCTGTGCGATGAACATACAGGTGGAGACATACGGCCAGGTGGCGGTGCTGAAGTGCAAGGGCGAGATGACCGCAGACACGCTGGACGTCTTTGCTAAGGAGGTGGATCGCCACTTGTCCGATGGTGCCGTCGATGTCATCGTCAACATGATGGAGGTCCCGTTCGTCGACTCGGCCTGCCTGGAGTACCTGCTGGACCTCGAGGATCGGCTGAGGGAGAACCTGGGCCAGCTCACATTGACGAACCTGGAGGAGAATATCACAGCGATCCTCGATATGACCCGCCTGAGCGGGAGCTTCGAGATCTGCGACGAAGCGGCCAACGCCATTCGTGCGCTGTGACCCAACCGGCTTGACCGCCGGATACCGCGGGAAAAGTGAGGGACGATGACTTCTTCTCAAGACACGAAGTCTTACCAGATCGGCCAACTCCTGTTGGACGCCGGAGCCGTGACCCAGGAGCAGGTGGACGCCGCCCTCGAACATCAGCGGGCCAAGGGCAACCGGATGCTGCTGGGGGAAGTTCTCGTCCAAATGGGTTTCTGCGACGAGGAGCAAATCATGGGCTGCCTGGCCCAGGCCTATGAAATGCCTTTCGTACGCGTCAGTCCAAAGGTCGCCGACCCTAACGTCACCGACCTTCTGCCGCGACAGTTCTGCGAGAAGCACATGGTGCTGCCGTTGTTCAAGGTCCGCAACGCCCTGACCTTGGCGGTCCACGAGCCGTCTAACGTGTTCCTGGTCGAGGAAGTGGCGCGCCTGACCGGATGCCGGGTGCACGTGGTATGTGCGACAGCCCACGACATCGGCAAGACGCTCGAGACCTACATGCCGGACGCCAATGTCTTCGTCATCGACGACATTATCGAAGGCACGGACGGGTCCGATTTCGACGTGGTCGAGGAAGTCAACGACGATATCACCGACCTCGAGGTGGCCGCCGGGGATTCGCCGGTGATCAAGCTGGTGAATTACCTGATCTCCTCGGCGGCGCGCGAAGGGGCAAGCGACATCCACATCGAACCGGACGACGGTTCCCTGCGGATTCGCTACCGGGTCGACGGGCAACTGTATGAGAAGCTCCGCCCGCCGGCGAAACTGCTGCCCGGCCTCGTCTCCCGTATCAAGATCATGGCACGGATGGACATCTCGGAGCGCCGCCTGCCTCAGGATGGCGGCATCCACGTGCTGATGGAGGGTCGACCCGTCGATCTGCGCGTCAGCAGCATGCCCGGTAATCACGGAGAGAAGGTCGTTATCCGTATCATCGACAGTCGCGACGCCATGATGGACCTGGAGCGACTGGGCTTCTCTTACGACGTGCTGACAGGTTTCCGCAAGGCCCTCGAACGCCCCCATGGGATCGTCCTGGTGACCGGGCCCACTGGATCGGGCAAGAGCACGACGCTATACGCCGCGCTGACCGAGATCGCCTCCGACGAACTGAACCTCTGCACCGTCGAGGACCCCATCGAGTACAACCTCACGGGAGTGAATCAGTTCCAGGTGAGTGCGAAGATCGGCTTCACCTTCTCGGGCGCTCTGCGGAGCCTGTTGCGCCAGGACCCTGACGTCATCATGATCGGCGAGGTCCGCGATGCGGAGACCGCCCGCATTGCGGTGCAGGCCGCTCTGACCGGGCACGTGGTCCTTAGCACGTTGCACACCAACAACGCCCCAGATGCCGTGGCACGACTGCTGGACATCGGCGTCGAGCCCTACTTGGTGGCGGCGTCTCTGGAAGCCTGCCTGGCCCAGCGCCTGGTGCGCAAGATCTGCACCCACTGCAAGGAGCCCTACGACCCGCCGGAGAACATCCGCCGGGCCGTGGAAGTGTGCGTGGGCAAGTTCGACGCCATCTATCGTGGCCGAGGGTGCAACAAGTGCCGCAACACCGGTTTCAGCGGACGGATCGGCATCCATGAACTGCTCGTGCCAAGCGAGAGCTTGCGTAAGAAGATCACTGCCAGCCCCGACATCACAGCCATACGTAAACTGGCGATCCAGGGCGGCCTGATTCCCTTGCGGGATGACGGCATGGCCAAGGTCAAGGCCGGCATCACAACGGTGGAAGAAGTATTCCGCGCCACGGCGGCCTGATCCGAAGGGTTGCCCGGAAGCGGAAGACTGATCGTGGCAGGTGCGGCAGAGAGGCCGTTCTCGCCACCGGGTGGGATTGACAGGAAGGAAATGCACGATGGCAAGCTACACGTACCGAGCCCGAGACGGATCAGGCGCTGCTTCTTCTGGAGTGCTCCAGGCATCAAGCCTCGACGATGCCAGCCGGATGCTCCGCAGCGAGGGCAAGACCGTCGTGGACCTCCGAGAGCAGACGACCACCCGTCAGAAGGTCGGCGCCAAGCTCCCCAAGGTCCAGGCGGACCATGTGTTGTTCTTCACGAACCAACTGGCCGTTATGGTGGACACCGGGGTGCCGCTTACCGAAGCCCTGGACTGCATCGTCGAGCAGACTGACCACGCCGGGGCTAAGGCGATGGTGTCAACCATCGCCGACCAAGTGAAGGGCGGGGTGGAATTCTCCGCCGCTCTCGCCCGCTATCCGAAGGCTTTCGACAAGGTTTACATCAGCATGGTGCAGGCTTCGGAAATCAGCGGCACGATGGGGCACATGCTCGAGCGGCTGGCCGAGCACTTGCGGAACCAGCGAGAAATGCGCAAACAGGTCCAGGGGGCCATGTTGTACCCGACCGGCATGCTGATCTTTGCCGTGGGCATCGTGATCGCCATGATGGTCTTCGTGCTGCCGCGGTTCCAGGGCATCTATGCCGGCAAGGGTGCGGTCCTGCCCAAGCCCACACGGGCCCTCCTCGCCACGAGCGACTTCCTGGTCAATCACTGGTTCTGGCTGCTGATCGGCACCGCGGCCGTGGTAGCCGGCGCGATCGCCTTCCTGCGGACGCCGACCGGGCGCTACCATGCCGACCGGGCTCGTCTGAAGCTGCCGGCGATCGGGAAGCTTTACGAGAAGGTCTACATCTCCCGATCGTTCCGCACACTGGCAACGATGCTGTCCAGCGGCGTAGATGTCTTGGACGGCATGCGTATCGCCGCGGGGGTCGCGGGCAACCGCCTTTACCGCGACATGTGGCTCCGGGTGGCGGACGGGCTCAAACAGGGCCGGACCCTGTCGGAGGAGATGTTCAGCACGTCGCTGATCCCGCGCGGCGTAGCCCAGATGGTAGCCAGCGGCGACAAGACCGGCCGTTTGGCCAGCGTGATGGAGCGAATCGCGGACTTCTGCGAGTCGGACCTCAAGATAGGCATCAAGGCTATGACCAGCATGATTGAGCCGGTCATGATCGTGATCATGGGCCTGATCGTCGGCGGAATCGCCATGGCGTTGCTCCTGCCGATCTTCAGCATCAGCAAAGTGGTGGCAAACTAGAGTCCGGCAAGCCGGCCTGTCTCACCGTACGCCCACGGGCCATCGGATCCGCCGGGCGGGCCGGTGCAGATGCGCTCCTTACCGCGAGCGGGGACCGAAGCCATGCCGTTCGGTGATAGGCCCCGCTCGTTTCTTATTGACGGCCGACAGCGCCCATTGAGAACCGGCGGATCCTGTTCGATTCCCTTTCCTTCAGCCGGTATAATGACGGGGTCCGGTAATCGGGAGAACCTGCAGCATGCCTCAACGTGATTACTACAAGACCCTGGGTGTTTCCCGCTCGGCCAGCGCGGCCGAGATCAAGAAGGCCTATCGACGGCTGGCGCGCAAATACCATCCCGATGTGAACTCCGCCAGCGATGCCGCCGAGCAATTCGCCGACATCAGCGAAGCCTATGAAGTCCTCTCCGACAAGAAGAAGCGTCGGCTTTACGACACCCTGGGCACCCAGGGTGTCAAGAC
>SDBU01001259.1_pt1 | contig 36822 bp, 36 predicted proteins | sample 2277071 | NCBI WGS metagenome assembly SDBU01 (sample SAMN10397929, study PRJNA504765) | marine sediment metagenome | isolation source: marine sediment core GS08_GC12, 126 cmbsf | place: Arctic Ocean: Gakkel Ridge, Loki's castle | collected 2008 | reverse complement strand
TTAAACCACATGCTCCGCTGCTTGTGCGGGCCCCCGTCAATTCCTTTGAGTTTTAGCCTTGCGGCCGTACTCCCCAGGCGGGGCACTTAATGCGTTAGCTCCGGCACGGAGGGAGTCGATACCCCCCGCACCTAGTGCCCATCGTTTACGGCGTGGACTACCAGGGTATCTAATCCTGTTTGCTCCCCACGCTTTCGCACCTTAGCGTCAGTACCGTACCAGCGAGCTGCCTTCGCCATTGGTGTTCCTCCTGATATCTGCGCATTTCACCGCTACACCAGGAATTCCACTCGCCTCTTCCGGACTCTAGTCGGGCAGTTTCCTATGACATTCAAAGGTTGAGCCTTTGACTTTCACACAGGACTTACCCAACCGCCTACGTGCGCTTTACGCCCAATGATTCCGGACAACGCTTGCCCCCTACGTATTACCGCGGCTGCTGGCACGTAGTTAGCCGGGGCTTCTTCTGAAGGTACCGTCACTCCGATCGGCTATTCACCGTCGAAGCTTCGTCCCAACTGAAAGAGGTTTACAACCCGAAAGCCTTCTTCCCCCACGCGGCGTTGCTGCGTCACGCTTTCGCGCATTGCGCAATATTCCCCACTGCTGCCTCCCGTAGGAGTCTGGGCCGTATCTCAGTCCCAGTGTGGCTGATCGTCCTCTCAGACCAGCTACCCATAGTTGCCTTGGTGAGCCGTTACCTCACCAACAAGCTAATGGGCCGCGGGCCCATCCCAATGCGGAGGCCGAAGCTTCCTTTAATCGCAAATCTTGTGATTAGCGATCACATCTGGTATTAGCTTAAGTTTCCTCAAGTTGTCCCAATCATCGGGGCAGGTTACCCACGTGTTACTCACCCGTTCGCGGCTTTGCCCCAGGCATAGCCTGGTTCGTCGCTCCACTTGCATGTGTTAAGCACGCCGCCAGCGTTCGTCCTGAGCCAGGATCAAACTCTCCATGAAAAGATTTTCGAGGTTTCATCCGCCGAATAAACGGCGGTCCTCTATCAATCTGAACGTAACAACTATACGGTCGTTACGAAGAGTTGTCATACTCATGAGCCCATACTAGGCCCAAGGACATGACAGGTATTAATAATGAACCTGCGCCGACCAAATTCACGGTCAGCACCAGGTCGAACCTAGACGTTGATCATGGTACAAACTTGTACCAAGATCTGTACACGCTGTTCAGTTTTCAAAGACCACGGCGCCGTTCTCAACACCTGTGCCTTTCAGGGACAAAAAAACCTCTCCGACAGAGAGGCTCAAAACGGACAGATCTCCTACACTGCTCGCCTATGAATCACTCCGTATTTTCGGATAGATCGTCAACAACATTGGCCCTTTCAAGGCTTTACGAGTATAGCGCTCCAACATGCAGAACTCAACGGATGCGAAAGAAAAAAACTTCCACGGACTCTTCATGATGTGCTCCGATACCTGACAAAGCGACGTTTCCCCGCCTTTAGGACCCCTCCATCAAGCCGTCCAATGTCTATATCAAGCTCATCCTCAGGCAGTGGCTGTCCATCTATACGAACACCGCCCTGCGCGATCATGCGCCTGGCATCACTTCGAGATATGCCAAAAGAATTTGCCATTAACGCAGGCAGGTGCACCTTTCCGTCAGCGATCAGATCGCTTGGGATGCCCTCCTCTTCGATCTGCTCCGGCGCTCGCTTGTCCTTGTGGAGCCTGTCAAAGTGCTCCTCTGCTCGCTTCGCTTCATCTTCATCGTTGAATCTTGCAACCAGAGTTCTGCCAAGAGTTCGCTTGGCCGCGTTGGGGTTGGAAAGGTCCGGATCGCCATCCCCTAACAGCAGTTCAAAGTAGAGGGGCATGATGTCGTCAGGGATGCTCATCACCTTGCCGAACATCTCCTCAGGCGAATCAGTAACGCCAATATAGTTTCCTGTGCTCTTGCTCATCCTCAGATGACCATCTGTGCCAGGAAGAATCGGCATTGTCATGATGGCCTGCTGAGCCTGTCCGTAGGTTTGCTGAAGCTGGCGACCCATCAGCAGGTTGAACTTCTGATCAGTTCCTCCGATCTCCACATCGGCCTCAACTGCCACCGAATCGTACCCTTGAAGAAGTGGATACAGCATCTCGAGAAGCGAGATTGGCTTTCCCTCCTTGAACCTCGTCTCAAAGTCGTCCCGCTCTATTACTTGAGCGATGGTAACTGAGCGTGCCAATTTGAACAGATCGTCCATTTTCATATCAAGCCACTCGCTGTTGAGCCGTACCTCGGTCTTTTCTTTGTCGAGCACCTTGAAGGCCTGCTGCTGGAACGTTTGAGCGTTTCTTTCTATCTCCTCAGCATCGAGGATCGGGCGAGCCTCTGACCGACCGCTGGGATCTCCAACGCGAGCTGTGTAGTCACCAATGATCAACACGACCCTATGTCCTAGATCCTGAAACTCTCTGAGTTTCTGCAGTACGACCGTGTGCCCAAAGTGTATGTCAGGCGCAGTGGGGTCGATTCCGAGCTTTACACGCAGGGTGCGGCCTTCCTCCTCTGAGACACGCAACTTCTTCTCAAGCTCCCCTTCGGGCAGTAGCTCCACCGCGTTTCTTTGCAGGTGGTTCGCTTTATCGCAGATTTTCGCCATAGACACAATGGTAGACTTCTAGCAAGCTCAGGTTGCGCCTGCACGTTTTCTTGGTAGCGATACTCCAGCAGGTATGCGGATATCGTCACACAACGGGCCCACATTTCATATGGATACAGCTAGTAACATCGGAAACAAGTCTGGCAGCGCTCCGCAGGGCGGCGGCGATGGTCAAAAGCGCAGGGGCAAGCGCTCAAAAAAGGTAAAAAACGGGCCCAGGATCAACAGATTTCGCATGGCACTCGTACTTGCAGGTCTCGTTGCGCTAGCCACTATCTCCACCGTATTCGGCATGATGATGGCGGTAGCGCGCGAGCTGCCAAGCCTTGAAAGCCGAAACGAGTACAAGGCAGCAAAGAATTCTGTTGTTTACGATGCCAAGGGCCGTAAGATAGCTGAGCTGACCGGCTCGACGAATCGGATCCTGGTCGGGCCCGACAAGATCGCTCCGGTGATAAAGCACGCAATTGTCTCAATTGAGGACCGACGCTTCTACGAGCACTCCGGCGTGGATTACAGAGGAATCGGTAGGGCCATTTGGGCTGACATCCGCAGCGGTGAGCCGCGCCAGGGAGCCTCTACCATCCCCCAGCAATTTGTGAAGAATGCTCTCCATGCCCAGAAGAAGCGAACGATTTTCCAAAAACTCCGCGAGGCGTCACTTGCCTACAACCTTGAGCGCAGCTGGTCGAAAGACAAGATACTCACCCAGTACCTGAATGCCGCGTATTTTGGAAACGGCGCACATGGAATTGAATCTGCTGCGCAAACTTATTTTGGGAAGACGGCAAACAGCCTGACTGCCCCCGAGGCCGCAATGATTGCAGGCCTTATAGCTTCGCCGTCCTACTACGACCCCGCCAAGTATCCGGAGAGAACAAAAAACCGCCGCGATCTGGTCCTGAGGTACATGAAGAAAGAAGGATTTTTGGAGGACGCTGATTACAAATCTTCCGTAAGGGAAGCGCTTCCCGGCAGCAAGGGGATCAAACCTCCGAAAGAACACAGTCTGGCGCCGTACTTCACAGACTACGTGAAGCAACAGCTTGTCGATGAGTATGGAGCCGGCACTGCTTTTGGTGGAGGGCTGAAAATTCGCACGTCACTGGATCTCAAGATACAGAAGAGGGCCGAGGAGGCGGTGCAGCGGCACATGGCAGGGCTGGGGCCCGATGCGGCGCTCGTGGCGATAAACAACCGTGACGGCTCGGTCCGCGCAATGGTAGGCGGTGACGACTTTGAAAAACGACCATTCAACCTGGCAACCAACGCCCAACGCCAGCCGGGCTCAGCGTTCAAGCCTTTCGTTTACGCAACCGGGCTCATGAACGGGCTCACACCAAACTCGACATTTATCTCTCGCCCGCTAACGCTTGCCAATGGTGAGAAGATCAAGAACTACGAGGACTCGTACCTTGGGGCGGCCTCTATGGCGAATGGGCTTGTCTTCTCGGACAACTCGGTGATGGTCCAAGTGGGCATGAAGGTTGGTACAAAAAAGATCGCGCGCACCGCGCGGCAGATGGGCATCGATACAGATATCAGCACCAACACAGCGATGATCATCGGTGGCCTGAAGAAGGGTGTAACCACGTTCCAGATGGCGCATGCGTTCTCGACGTTCGCTCGCAATGGAAAACGTATTACAGGATCATTGGCGGCACGAAGGGACGGTCCTGTGACGATCCTCGAAGCCAAGGACAACAAAGGCAGAACCGTTGACACGAACAAGAAACGAGAGATCAAAGTGCTTCCACCATCAGTCGCCAAAGAGACGAAGGCTGCGATGGCAGGCGTTGTTTCCCGCGGAACCGGAAGAAGGGCAAAGGTGGGAGGCGAGAATATCTCAGGCAAGACAGGCACCACAGACGACTCAACCGACGCCTGGTTCTGCGGCATGAACGAGCGCCTGACAGTTTGTGTGTGGGTTGGTTACGCGTCGAGGTTCAAGCCAATGCTTAGCGAGTTCGGTGGCAACCCGGTTGAGGGTGGAACATTGCCGGCTGCAATCTTTGCGTCATTCATGTCAAGCGTTATTTCAGATCTCGACAAGTCACGCAAAGACCGTGATAAAGACGACGATGATAAGACCGGCATAGATCAGGCACCGCAGATTCAGGCTCCAGCCGACAAAGAAGACAAAAAAGATTCGAAGGACAGTAGCCGCGACACGAAGAGGGAGAAAAAGAATAAGAGCAAGAAAAAAGAGCCCGAAGTGCCAGACGAGCCGACTCCGACTCCTCCGCCAGAAGAGAACACCGAACCTCCGCCAGAGCCCGAACAGTCGGAGCCGCAGCCACCGGGCGAGCCCGAGTCTGAAGGCGGGGCATCTCCCGACCAGATGTAGCGTAACGTTCGGGCGATCGGATTAACGGCTCGATACGTGAGCGTTACCGTCGGCAAAGAATCTCCACGGCCGATCCCGCGCCTTGCTGATGCCAATACGAGAGTCCCGGGCAATTTTTGGATCAAGCCACTTATCTGTTCTGCTCCGCGCAGTAAATCGACCGTTGGACAAGTCGGATCCGTTGTCCGCAAGTGAGATGCCCAGCGCTTGAGTGAGCTTCCCCGGGCCGGAGCAAAGATCAAGGCGGCTATTGATAGACCTTCGCGAGGTCATCTTCTCGATCCCGACTGTGGGCTCCAAGGCACGTATAAGAACGGCTGCTGCAGTTCCCTCGTCCTCTGCCACGAAGTTGAGCAGGTTGTGGATGCCGTAAGAGAGATAGACGTAGACGCTTCCCGGTCTTCCGAACAGCACTCTATTTCGCTCGGTCATGCCACCGTATGCGTGGCACGCAGGATCGTCTTCACGGTAGCTTTCTGTCTCCACGATTACCCCACCGACGCCATCACATACAACTTCACACCCGATGAGGTCTCTTGCAACTTCAAGCGCCGATCGCGCAAAGAAGTCTCTGCCGAGCTTCATTGCTTGTGTCGCGAAAGTTCTTCCCAGGCGAGAGATATCTGTTCGCTAACTCTCTTCTTGGCTGTGCCGCCTGCTGATACCTTCGATTCAACCCCACTCTTGGCCCCAAGCACAAGGTAGTACTCATCATCGAAGTGCTGCGAGTGCTTCTTCAGTGTGTCGAGGTCAAATTCGCTCAGTTTCTTGCCCTGGTCGATTGCCGACCTAACAAGCGTTCCGACTATGTTGTGCGCCTCGCGGAATGGGACTCCACGCTTAGCAAGCAGGTCCGCGAGATCCGTTGCTGCCAGAAACTCATCGGCTGAGGCCTCGGCCATCACCGAATCGTTGAAACTAATGTTTCGCAGCATTTCTGCCGCAGCCTCGAGGCATATTTCAAGCGTGTCGACGGAGTCAAACAGCCCCTCCTTGTCTTCCTGTAGATCCTTGTTGTAAGTGAGGGGAAGGCCGTGCAGGACGCCGTACAGTGCGGTGAGGTTTCCCACAATCCTTGGGGCCTTGGCTCTCAACAACTCTGCCGCGTCGGGATTTTTCTTCTGTGGCATGATGCTGGATGTCGAGGCAAAATCGTCTTCGACCTCGCAGAAGCCAAACTCCTCGCTGGACCACAAAACTATCTCCGCTCCAAGGCGCGACAGGTTGGTGGCACAGGTCGCAGCCGCCGCAAGATACTCAATGACAAAATCTCTGCTGGCAACAGCGTCCATGGAGTTCTCTGACACACTGTCAAAGCCGAGCTCCTTTGCAAGGAACTCACGATCAGTTTCCCAATTAACACCTGCGAGCGCACCGGATCCAAGTGGCAACCTTGAAGCGGACTGCATGCACGCACGCATACGCCGCGAGTCGCGCGTAAACATCCAGAAGTAGGCAAGAAGATGGTGAGTCAGGTAAACCGGCTGAGCCCTCTGCAAGTGTGTGTATCCGGGCAGCACGGCATCAGAATTCTCATCCGCGCAGGCAAGGAGCGCTGCCATCAGCTCAGACTGCCTCTCCAGCGCGGTCTGGGCATGACCACGAACAAACATCGCAAGGTCAGTCACGACCTGATCGTTGCGTGAGCGAGCTGTGTGCAGCTTTCCTCCCACAGATCCGACTATTTCAGTCAACCTTCGCTCGACCGCCATATGTATATCCTCATCGTCAGCGTCGAATATGAACTCATTTTCCTCGAGCTCGTTACCAACCTTGTCAAGCCCGTCTACAAGCTCTTCACACTCGTCATCACTGATCACGCCACACTTCGCAAGCATCTTCGCATGCGCCTTTGATTGCGCTATGTCATATGGAGCGAGGCGCCAATCGAAACCGATAGAGCTGTTCAGCGCCTTGAATACAGGATCCTGTGAACCTTCGAGCCTTGCCATTCCATGAGTCTATTCAACGCACCTGAAAGAAAGTAGGAATACTTGACCGAACGCTCCCAATATCAGCAGTTTGTAGCGGCTAAATTTTCGTTCTATTTACGCTATTCGGGCCAATGTTGACGTGAACTCCGAGCAGACCCTGTCCACCTGTGAATCCGTCATGTCGGGGAAGAAGGGAAGTGCGAGAGATCGTAAGGCCACTTTTTCGCATACCGGGAATTCACCGCCTTCAAAGCCGTATCTCTCTCGATAGTAGGGTTGCAGGTGTATTGCGGGCATGTACGCCTTTGAGGCGACACCCTTTTTGGCAAGCTCTCTGATGACTATTTCACGATCTACGTCCTTCGGTAACTGAACGACGTATATAAACCAGCTCCTTCGAGCGCTCCCCCTGTCGGCACATGGAAGTAGCAGGCCATCGATTTCAGCCAAGCGCTTGTTATACAAGGCGGCCACTCGCGCGCGAGCATCCAACAGCTCGTCAAGCCTCTCAAATTGCGCTACGCCCAGGGCCGCGGAGAGCTCGCTCATGCGGTAGTTGTAACCGAGCCTCCCGTGTTCAACGCGCTCCATGCCTCCCACTCTCCCCTGGTTTCGTTCGCTCAGCAAACGATCGCGCAGCTCAATATCCGCACAGGTGATCATTCCTCCCTCGGCCGTCGTCATCTGCTTGTTCGGATAGAAACCGAAGCACGCAATATTTCCTCTCGCACCGATCCTCGTGCCATCCTCATCGGCGCCGCCGAGTGCCTCGCAGGCATCCTCTAAAACACCCAGTCCGTGCGTGTCCGCAATCTCGTCTATCCGTTTCAGATCCGCCGGGTAACCGAATATGTGAACCGGCAAGATTGCCTTGGTTTTATCGGTAACGGCCTCCTCCACCGCATCCGCATCGATGTTCAAGGTCACCGGGTCGATATCTACAAAAACAGGTTTTGCCTTCTCGAATATGATGCAGTTTGCGGAGGCGATGAAGCTGAAGGGAGTTGTTATTACCTCGTCTCCGGGCTCTACACCAAGTGCACGAACGCCTAGATGCAGGGCAGCCGTTCCGCTCGAAACGGACACCGCGTAGTCAACTCCAATGTAGCGCGCAAACAGCTGCTCGAACTTCATGCCCATATCGCCCAGCGCCAGTGTTCCAGAGCGCAGCACACTGAGAACAAGCTCCTCCTCTTTTTCGCCGATTGACGGCCTGGAAAGTGGGATGGGCTGTTCGTTCAAACCAGTGGTCTTCTGGGCTGGGAGTCGATCATCATAAAATGAAGAGGGACTCAATTATCATCGCTTCCGCGCCCCTCGCGCTGATGCTGTTTTCTACCTGGCTGCATCGCGTACTCCAATGAGTCGACGAGAGCTTCCCAACTCGCCTCGATTATGTTTTCCGAAACCCCGATTGACCCCCAGGTATCCTGACCATCACTTGCATCAAGCAACACGCGAGTCACCGCGGCTGTCCCCTTGTGCTCATCGAGGATGCGCACCTTGTAGTTGACCAACTCGATGTCCTTCAAGTGAGGGTATCGGTCCACGATCGCGTCCCTCAATGCATTGTCCAGTGCATTGACAGGGCCGTTACCCTCTGCCGTGCGAATGTAGCGCTCGCCGTCAACATCGATTTTGATCGTTGCCTCGGTCAGCACATCGCCGTCTTCCCTCTTTTCTGTGAGCACCCGAAACGATTCCAATTCAAAGAGACGCTCGTAGCAGCCGGTCTCACGACGTAACAACAGGTCGAACGATGCATCGGCAGCCTCGAAGTGATAGCCGTGATGCTCAAGCTCTCCAATCTTCTCTACTATCTTGGAAGCATCGGAGCTATCCAGTTCAATTCCAGCATCCCGCGCTCGACTTTTGATGGTTCCCTTGCCCGACAACTCGGATACAAGCGCGTCCCTGCTGTTTCCCACAAGGGCCGGATCGATGTGCTCGAATGTCCGTGGGTCCGCCATGACTCCGGCCACGTGCAATCCACCGCCGTGAGCAAATGCGCTGCGCCCAACGTACGCTTGACTCGAATTTGGCGTCATGTTGCAGACCTCATCCATGAAGTGAGAGACTTCCGTCAGAGACGCTACCTGCTCGTCGCTGACCACCCGGTAGCCAAGTTTCAGTTGCAACGCCGGCAGTATCGACATCAGGTTGGCGTTGCCGGTTCTCTCGCCGTAGCCGTTGATCGTGCCTTGCACCAGTCTCGCGCCACTTTCGACAGCCGCGATCGTCGTTGCGGTTCCACAGTCCGAATCGTTATGAGTATGTATGCCTATCTCAACGCCCTCACCGAAGTCTTTGACCACTCGAGCAGTAATCTCTCCCACCCTACTTGGCAAGGTTGCGCCGTTCGTATCGCAAATCGTGATGTTCTCCGCGCCGCCTTCAACCGCACATTTCAGGCATTTGAGTGCGTATTCCGCATCTTCGTTGTAGGCGTCAAAGAAATGCTCGGCGTCGTATATGACTCTCTTGCCCTGCTCAACCAGATACGAGACCGACTCCTCGATCATGCGTAGATTCTCATCGCGGTCCACCTTGATCACCTTCTCGATGTGCAGTGACCAGGTCTTGCCCACCAGCGTGCATATCGGAGCGAAGCACTCCAGCATTACCTTAAGACCCTCGTCCTCGGATGCTTTCACGCCACGCCTACGAGTCATGCCAAAGGCGCATATCTCTGCATTGTTGAGCTTCTCCTTCTCCAGAAGCTCAAAAACCTCGATCTCTTTGGGGTTGGAACTAGGAAAACCCGCCTCGATGAAGCCGACACCAAGATCGTCAAGCGCGTGAACCACCTTGAGCTTCTCGGTCACCGTAAGCGACATTCCCTCTCCCTGCATACCGTCGCGAAGGGTGGCGTCGTAAAGACTTATTTTAGGCATCTGCGTCAATTCGATCCATGCTCCGAGACGGCTTTGGGATGATCCTTCAGCTCCACGATGTCAAGCCAGTCCTGATACTCGCTACGCCGGCCGAATATGGCGTCATCGTATCTTTCCTGTACTGCCCTGGTTATCTCACCCGGCTCACCCACCACGTGATCGTCTATCTCACGTATGGGCACGATCTCAGCAGCGGTCCCCGTCAGGAAAACCTCATCTGCCAGAAACAGCTCCTCGCGCGGTATCTCGCGTTCTTCGAACTCAAAACCCAGATCACTAAGGATCTTTATAACTGAATCGCGAGTGATTCCCGCCAGGATTGACGATTCGAGTGACGGAGTGCTCGCCTTGCCGTCTTTTACAAGGAAGATGTTCTCCCCCGTTCCCTCGCAAACGTTTCCTTTTTCGTCAAGCAGTATCGCCTCCTGATAGCCTGCTTTGGATGTCTCCACCTTTGCAAGAATCGAATTGAGGTACTGTCCGGTGGCCTTTGCCAGCGGGATGAGGCTCCCCGGGCCTATGCGATGCCAGGAAGAAACTTTCGCTCTTATCCCGTCCTTTTTGCCGTCCTCGCCCAGGTATGCGCCCCATGGCCATACCGCAACCACCACACTCACCGGTGAATCGAGCGGGGACAGCCCCATCTCGCCGTAGCCGCGAAATGCCAGCGGTCGTATGTAGCAGGAATCCAGCCCGTTTCGTCTGATCAGGTCGTGCGTTGCGCGCTGTAGCTCATCCACGCTGTAAGGGATATCGATGTGGTAGTGCTCGGCGGAGCGCTCAAGTCTCTCTAGGTGCTCCCTGTGCCTGAAGATCGCCGTGCCGCGCTCGGTCTTGTAAGCACGTATTCCCTCGAATACGCCACTGCCGTAATGCAGCGCATGCGATAGAACATGTACCTTTGCCTCGGCCCAGGGCACCACCTCTCCGTCCATCCAAATAAATTCTGCTTCTTGCATCTGCGCTCCGTAACTAGATCTCGGCTACAACGGCGGCTGTCATCTCTTCGGTTCCAACCTCAGGCGCATCACCAGCCTCGATGATGTCTGCTGTTCTCAATCCTTTCTGCAGTACTTTCTCAACCGCAAATTCTATCGCCGAGGCTGCCTTGGGTTTATCGAGCCCGTATCGGAGCATCATTGCAGCGGACAGAATCGTTGCCAGAGGATTGGCTTTTCCGGTGCCCGAAATGTCGGGAGCCGAGCCGTGGACAGGCTCAAACATCCCAGGGCCATCGCTTCCCAGGCTCGCCGAGGGCAACATTCCTATCGAGCCGGTGATCATCGCTGCCACATCGGAGAGGATGTCCCCGAACATGTTCTCCGTGAGTATTGTGTCAAACTGCGACGGGCTTGACACAAGCTGCATTGCCGCGTTGTCCACGAGCATGTGCTCAATGCCCACCTCGTAGTCAGAGGCAACCCGGGCAACGGTCTCCCGCCAAAGTCTGGAGCTCTCCAGCACATTGGCCTTGTCAACGGATGTCACCTTGCTGCGTGCGCTCTTGAATGCAACATGTGCGATTCGCTCAATCTCCTCTACGGAATAGACGCAGGTATCGAACGCCTCACCGTCACGGCGTCCTCTCTCTCCGAAGTAGATGCCCCCCGTCAACTCACGCACTACGATCAGGTTGGTTCCCTCTATGAGATGTCTCTTCAGCGGGCTTGCCCCAATCAGTGCCGTGTAAGGCTTCACTGGCCTCAAGTTCGCGAAAAGCTCCAGTCCCTTGCGCAGACCCATAAGCCCCTGCTCCGGCCTTGGTGAATCAGGATCTGTCGTATCCCATTTTGGCCCTCCTACTGCACCAAGAAGTATCGCATCCGAGGATTTGCAGAATTCAAGCACCTCTTCTCGTAGCGCTGTACCGTGCTCGTCGATCGATGCTCCCCCAACGAGCATCTTCTCGATTTCAAACTCGATCTCGAATCGCTTCGACACGGCGGATAGAACCTTCAGAGCGGCATCCGTTATCTCCGGGCCGATACCGTCGCCTGGCAGAACTGAAATCTTGTAGCTTCCTTCACCCATAAGCGAGTCAGTCTAGATGATCGATCCCTTGGTTCTGCGCCGTTATCAGCACGTTCCCTGCAAATCTCCTTTATCCCAGGTTGTGCTTCTTCAAGTTAAGGGTGGCTGAGTGCAGGCGAGCAGTTCAGCCGCGGCAACGTACGCGCTTGCTGTATATCGGTGAGGTCCCGCTTTTCTCGCTCTTGAACCGGAATCCAAATTTCCATCCCCCTTTATTACATTTACGCGGGTTCCTGTAGAGGCCGTTGTCTGCGATCTTCATGCGCATCTGTGCTGGATATATATAAACATCGCTACCCGGGCCGAGGGGCTCAACAGGCATATCTGTAAACCTGAACTCATAGCCGTAACCCTTGGCCGCTGCTCCCCTTATAGAGCCTTCTATAACCATCGTCACATCTGTCATCGGCTCGGAAATTTCCATCAGTAGATCACCCACATCCTCTCCGGAGTAGAGACGAATTGATGCGGTGAGGTCATCCATTCCTTCGTATGTTGTTCTGATGTTCGTGCTTCCTGTTGAAATAAGCGACTTCTTGGGACACTTCCTGGTTTTTTCAAGTACCGACTTCTTACATCTTCCCAGACTCTGCGCACTTACGATCGCACCCTTGGGGAGGAAGAAGGAATATTCGATAAGACCATTACCTTTGATCCCCTTTGGAGCAGGAGGCCTTAACGTGATATTTCCCCCGGTTTTTGCGCCCGCCTTGTTGCTCTTTAGCTTTACCGAGATCCTCTGGTTGCTCTTTTTTGCGTCTGCAGACACAGACGTCGCGAGCATCAAGCCGACAGCAATCATTGCAAGCAATCCAACGACTGGTGCCTTGGTCCTCAGTTGGGTTCCCATCTCTTCCTCCCTAAGATAAGAATTTAAGCATGATTGAGCATGAGTTTGTGATTTTTATTGCCTCTGCTAGATAAGAGGCGTAGATTCGCAGAATGTTACGGTGATCTGATCAACTTCTACCCAGATTATCGCCTTTCGTACTCTTCGATCTCATCTTCATATTGCATGGTGATCTCAATGTCATCGTGACCTTCCATCAATCGGATGCGCACGTGGGTGTCGATCTCGAATTGATGCTCGCTGTCAGCGAGCACGATCGTCTTCCGCTCCAGATCGATAGTCGCCTCGCCTCCCTCCATCAGTATCTCAACGAGCTCTTCTTCTACGACTATGGGAAGCAGTCCAACCTTCGTGCAGTTCGTATGGAAGATATCTCCAAAGGACGGCGCGACGATAACTTTGAAGCCGAAGTCCCTTAGCGCCCAGGGAGCGTGCTCCCGCGACGATCCGCAGCCGAAGTTTCGTCTCGCTACAAGTATGGAAGCTTCCGGGTGAAGCTCGATCTCTTCGCTCTGAATCCAGTCGTGGAAGAGATGCTTGCCAAACCCGCTACGCTCGACGCTTTTAAGAAACTGCTTGGGGATTATCTGGTCGGTATCTACGTCTGCACGATCCAAGGCGTGGATGCGACCCTTGTGTTTTTTGAAGGGCTCCATGCTCACTTGCCCCACTTTCTGATGTCAACGAAATGGCCTTCCACTGCAGCCGCAGCCGCCATCTGAGGGCTTACCAAGTGTGTGCGACTGCCCTTGCCCTGCCTGCCCTCAAAATTCCTGTTCGATGTAGAAGCGCAGCGTTCACCCTCGCCCAGCACATCGGGGTTCATGGCCAAGCACATCGAACAGCCGGCTTCACGCCATTCAAAGCCTGCGCTCTTGAAGACCACATCCAGTCCCTCTTCTTCGGCCTGCCTCTTGACCTGCTGCGATCCGGGTACGACCATCGCGCTTACCGAATCTGCGACTGACCTTCCTTCCACTATTGACGCCGCAGCTCGCAGATCTTCAATGCGGGAATTGGTACACGAACCGATGAAAACCCTGTCCAGCTGAATATCCTCAATCCGCGTGCCGGGCTTCAAATCCATGTACCTCAAGGCTCGTGACGCTGCCTCAGCAGCAGAGTCGTCGGCAAATTTATCGGGATCGGGCACACGCTCCGTTACCGATACCACCATCTCCGGGGTTGTTCCCCACGTGACCATCGGGCTCAGTTCAGAGACGTCAATCGTATGTTCCACATCAAACGATGCTTCCGGGTCGCTTTTCAAATGCCTCCACCGTTCAACAGCGTTATCGAAGTCTGTTGGCGCTTCCGGCCTACCCTTCAAATACTCAAAAGCAGTCTCATCGGGAGCGATAAGTCCCGCTCGTGCGCCGGCCTCTATAGACATGTTGCATATGGTCAGCCTCTCCTCCATCGAAAGCTCGGTTATAGCTGGGCCGCCGTATTCGATCACGTGCCCCACCCCACCTTGAGTACCGATCCTTCCAATCATGGCCAGGACCATGTCCTTTGCCGTAACACCGAACTTTCGCTCTCCAACGAAATTAACGCGCATTGACTTGGGTTTCTTCTGCCACAGGCACTGCGTTGCAAGCACATGCTCAACCTCACTGGTACCTATGCCGAACGCAAGCGTCCCAAATGCACCGTGGGTCGAGGTATGCGAATCTCCACAGACGATCGTCATTCCGGGCCTGGTGATTCCCTGCTCCGGCCCGATCACATGAACGATCCCATGCTTTTCAGATCCCAGACCGTAAAGCTCCACGCCAAACTCGTCGCAATTGTTTTCAAGCGTTTCTATCTGCTTTGCAGAAAGCGGGTCCAACACAGGCTCTGACTGGTTGATCGTCGGCACGTTGTGGTCGACTGTCGCGACGGTCTTGTCCGGCCTGCGAACCCTTCTGTCGGCAAGCCGCAGACCTTCGAACGCCTGCGGTGACGTCACTTCGTGGACCAGATGAAAATCTACGTAAAGCAAGTCTGGCTGATCGCCTTCACCTTCATGCACCACATGTGAATCCCATAACTTTTCGAACAGGGTATTCATTGTGTCTGCCTCAGCCCGGAGCTCACAACCGCTAGGAATTCCGCTTCTCCATGTCCCACGTTCTTCAAGCAGTGCGGCAGATCGGCCTCAAAAGTAACTGCATCTCCCTGCTCTATCACATGTTCGGTCCCTTCTATAAGCAGAGACACCTTCCCTTTCTGAACGAAAAGAGTCTCTCTGCTACCAGGTTCGTGCATTGGAGGATCCTCGATGCCACCCGTGGAGGCGCCCTTCTTTAGTCTGTGCAACGAGGCAAGGTAACGCTGGCCGGCTTTTTCAGGCGTGATCATCTCGAAGCTATGACCGCCAGTGCTATGACCCTTCTGACGTTCACCCTTTCTAACCACTGCCACAGGGACGCTCTCGCCCAGTCGAAGTAGCTGTGAGAGGCTCAGGTCAAGACCTGCCGATATTCTCTCCGCAACCGCCAGCGTTGGCGAGGTCTCGTCTCTTTCGACCTGGGAGAGCATCGGCGCGCTGACACCGCATCGATCGGAAAGGTCTCGCAAAGACAGCCCCATTGCTTCACGTACGGCCCGAACCCGATATCCCAACCCGATATTCCTGTTTCGCTCTGACGCTACAGCTTTAAGTGCATGACCCATACAGTGTATGTTATCACATACGTTTGTATGTTATTAAGGTACTACCTCCGAATCGTCCTTCAGGGTTCTGCCCTGCTCCGCATTCGCGATAGCCCTCACATAAGCACGAGCCGATGCCTCGAGCACATCCGTTGCTACGCCCTGACCCGTAGCAACCTTGCCGTCAACTTCGAGCATTACCTTTGCCTCGCCCAGTGCGTCCTGCCCCGAGGTGACGGCGCTGACGTTGTACTCCTTTAAATCACAGTGTTTACCCGTGGCCTTGTCGATTGCCTTGAATATCGCATCAACGGGACCATCACCACCGCTCTCTGAAACGACCTCGTTGCCGTTAGAATCGATTATCGCAACCTTTGCTTTCGGATCGCGTCTCGTAGAGGCCTCAACGTCAAACCACGCCAGGTTCAGATTCTCGCTAGTTTGACGTAGATCGTCCGAAACGATTGCCTCGAGGTCCAGCGCGGTGACCTGTTTCTTCTTGTCGGCGATCTCCTTGAAGTGTTTGAACGCCTTGTTGAGCGCGGCACCATCGACCTCAAACCCGAGCTCCGCCAATGTGTTTTTGAGAGCATGTCGTCCGGAGTGCTTTCCAAGGACAAGCGTGTTCGTCTCCAGCCCGATCGTTTTCGCATCCATGATCTCGTACGTAGTGCGCTCCTTGAGGACACCATCCTGGTGGATCCCGGCCTCATGCGCGAATGCGTTTCGACCGACGATCGCCTTGTTTGGCTGCACCGAGTAGCCGGTGAGCCTCGAAACCATGCGACTGGTTCGTGCTATCTCCTCTGTATTTACTCCAGTCCACGCACCGACGCTCGACTGTCTGGTGTGCAGCAACATTACGATCTCCTCCAGGGAAGCGTTACCCGCACGCTCGCCAATACCGTTCACTGCACATTCGACCTGCCTGCAACCTGCCTGTATGCCGGCAAAGGAGTTTGCAACCGCCAGCCCCAAGTCGTCGTGGCAATGCACCGAGACGACAACTTTCTTCAGATCCGGCACCAATTCGTGCAGCTGAGAGAACATCTCTGCATACTCATCGGGCATCGTGTATCCGACCGTGTCAGGCACGTTGATCGTGGTAGCACCTTCATCCAGTGCAATCTGTATGACCTCAGCCATGAACTCTATGTCGGAGCGCGAGCCGTCTTCCGGTGAGAACTCGACATCATCGGTGAAGCTTTTTGCCTGGGCTACAGCAGCTTTCACCTGGCCCATTACATCCTCTCGCGTTGTCTGGAGCTTCCGCTCTATGTGGATGTCCGAGGTTGCGATAAAGGTGTGGATCCGAGGACGCTCCGAATCTCTAACGGCCTCCCACGCACGCTCGATGTCCTTGAAGCTAGTTCGCGCCAGCCCGCATATCACGGGGCCATCGATCTCGCGCGCAATCCCCCGGACAGCTTCGAAGTCTCCCGGTGATGTGATCGGAAAGCCGGCCTCGATTATGTCAACGCCCAGTCGAGCAAGCTGATGCGCTATTTCAAGCTTCTCCTGTGCGTTGAGAGAGATTCCCGGGGACTGCTCGCCGTCTCGCAGGGTTGTATCGAAGATGAAAACCCGGTCGCTGGTTTTTTTATGGTTATTTGCTTCTTTTCGATCAACTTTCGTCATCACAATGCTCCTTCTTCGCTTCAATCGAAGGGTGTCCTGTAGGTTTTGTCTTGCGGTCTGGCGCCGCTACGCGATTACTCTCCCCCGAAGGGGAGGAGAAGCAGAGTGAGCAGGCCGAGCGCGCTTGCGATTTCAAGCTTGCTGTTATGAATTTCATTGCTCGACCTCATAGTAATCAAATGGTACTACAGCTCCCGCTGCCGTCCATTGAAAAACAATTAAGGTCCAGTTATCGAACGTTCAGTATTACCTTGCCAATGTTCTTGCGTTGCTGGATGTAGCGGTGCGCGTCCGCCGCGCGATCCAGTGGGAACTGTTCAGAGATAACGGGCTTGATTATTCCCTCATCGATAAGTGCCCGCATTGGCCTGATTATGTTGTCCAGCGAAGCGCGATCGTCCAAGTAGCGGAGCATATTGATACCGATGACTGACTTGCTGTCGTTCAAAAGGCGCGTAGCACTGAAACGCGGCATAAGCAGCATCGTCTTGGCTGCATTAAACAAACTTCTCTTGTCGCCGGTCATAATCTGATTGACGCCGAATACCACAAGTCTTCCGCCCCCGCGTAGCAAGCGGTAGCTCTCCTTGAATGCCCTACCCCCGCGCGGATCGAGGATCACATCCAGTCCTTCGCCTCCTGTTATCTCAAGCACAGCGTCGTTCACGTTCTCGTTTCGATAGTCGATAGGATGCTTAACCCCCTGCTCTCGTATCGCGTCATGCTTATGTGCGGATGCGGTTCCAAAGATCTCCGCACCGGCATGCCTGGCCAGCTGTGTGGCCGCGATACCGACACCTCCCGCCGCCCCGTGTATCAGGACCTTGTCTTCTGGTTGAACGTTTGCACCCAGAACTAATGCAGCGTACGCGGTGCTATAAGCAACGGGGATCGCTGCACCTTCCTGGAAGCTCATGTCATCAGGCATGGGAATGGCACTGCGTTTGTCAGCTACCGCCAGCTCGGCATTTCCACCAAAACGCGTCATCGCGAAAACGCGTTGTCCGACTTCAAAATCATTGACGTCCTCTCCCATTGACTCCACCTCGCCGGCTACTTCATACCCAAGAACAGCGGGCGGTTTGGGCGCCTCTGGATAGAAGCCGATCCTGGCCTGCAGTTCTGCGAAGTTGAGCCCGCACGCATGCACCTTTATACGAACCTGGCCTCGCCCGGCCTCAGGATCGGGCCAATCCTTTACCTGAAGCACATCCGGCCCACCCCTTCCGGTTTGTACTAGCGCTTTCATCCCTGCTTCAGACTGCTCAAAGTGCCACCGCGTGGCCTTCGCGAAAGCCGTCGAGGGCAAGTATCTGTTCCATAACTTTTTCCGGCACTGCCGTATCGACCGTAAGCGCCATGGCTGCGAGTCTTTCGCCGCCGTCGCCTGAATCCTCTCCAAGATCCGCCTCGTGGTCCCGGCCGACGGCAGTCGAGGCAATATTTATCTCATGCTCTCCAAGGATTGTTCCGATCTTGCCCACCATCCCCGGCCGGTCCGAGTAGCGGAAGAATGCCATGTGCTCTGCCAACTCAAGGTTGAAGCTCTGCCCGTAGGCGTAGACAAGATGAGGCAGGTTTCGAGGGCCAAAAGTCGTCCCGCCGACTGTCACGGTTGATCCCTTCGATTTGACCTTAACCAGTATAAGGTTGTTGAAATCGAACGATTCCGCATCCTTGTACTCGGAGATGCCTATGCCACGCTCCTCGGCAATGGACTCTGCGTTTACGAGGTTTACGTTCTCCTCCACCTTCCCGGTGAATGCGCCCTGGACGGCCGAGACGGTTAGAAGCTTTGTGTCATGTGCTGATATCTCTCCTCTCAGTTCAACTCCGATGTGATCAATCGATGCTGAACTCGTTAACTCCGTACCCAGCCTGCCCAGGTTTCTACAGAGTTCGATAAAGGGGCTGAGAACATCCATATCCTCGGCTTTTATCGAAGGAATGTTTACCGCATTAGATACATACCTTCCCTCCAGCGCCGCCGCAACTTGTTCCGCAGTGATCACACCGGCACGGTCCTGCGCCTCGGTTGTAGATGCACCAAGATGAGGGGTCACGACCACGTTTTCCAACTTGAACAGCGGCAAGTCGGTGCACGGCTCCTCCGGGAATACATCCAGGCTCGCAGCTGCGACCTTGCCCGACTCGAGTGCCTTCTGAAGCGCATCGTGATCGATCAGCACGCCTCTGGCAGCGTTGACAATGCGCACCCCGTCGCGCATCTTTGCAAGAGACTTCTCGTTGATTATCTCGGTCGTTTCCGGAGTCTTGGGAAGATGGAGAGTAATAATGTCCGATTTTTCGTAGATCTCATCCAGAGACTCCGCTTGTTCTACTCCAAGCTCTCGGTAGCGCTCTTCTGCCACGTAGGGATCGAGGGCGACCACATTCATGCCGAATCCGAGTGCGCGTTTCGATACAAGCTGCCCTATTCGGCCGAAGCCTATTACGCCCAGTGTCTTTTCAAATATTTCAACGCCTCCGAATTTTGATCTCTCCCACTTACCCGAGGAGAGCGATGCATGTGCTTGAGGAATGTTTCGACACTGGGCCAGTATCAAGGCCAGCGTATGCTCGGCTGCCGCCACCATATTTGACTCAGGAGCATTGGCTACAACTATGCCACGCTTGGTTGCCGCATCTATGTCTATGTTGTCCACACCGATGCCAGCTCTGCCGATTGCCTTGAGTTGGTCAGCCTTATCGATCAGGTCGGCCGTTAGCTTGGTAGCTGACCGAATTATTATCGCATCGTACTTGCCGATCTCCTTGCTCAGCTGGTCATCGTCCATGTCAGTCAGAACATCGACGTCAAAGTTCTCCCGAAGCAGTTCGATGCCTGAATCTGCGATTTTTTCCTTTACGAGTATTTTTGCTCTGCCTTCGTTCAACCTACTCAGACACCCACTATTACGTGACTTTCGACGAGGAGCTTCTGAGCACTCGCCACGCCCGATCCCAGGCTGATATCAGCGCCCAGTTCAACAAGACCCATCTCCAGCGCAGAGATCGCCGTAAGGACATCGAATGCACCGTAGTATCCGCAGTGCGCGATACGTACGATCTTCCCCTTCAGGTGCCCCTGTCCGCCGGCAAGCGTGACCCCATACTTATCGCGTATCAACTTGACAAGTTCCTTGCCGTCCACGCCGTCGGGCACCTTCATGGTCGTAACCACATTTGCCATCTCGTCATCGATGCCGAACAGCTCCAAACCCGCTCCACGAACGCCCCCTCTTGCAATCTTTCCCATCAGGGCATGACGAGCGAACACGTTTTCAAGACCCTCCCCCTCGATCAACTCGAGCGCCGCGTCCAACGCAGCGATCAGTGAGACGGCCGGGGTGAACGCTGTTGAGGGCGGTGACTTCCGCTGAGCATCCACTGTTTTCTGCCAGTCGAAGTAGTACCGGCCCCCCTTGTTTTGCGAGGCCAACTCAAGTGCATTTTCGCTGACCGATGTAAAACCTAGGCCCGGAGGGCACATCAACGCCTTCTGTGAGCCTGAGACGACCACATCGACACCCCACTTATCCGTCGGTAGGTCCACCACACCCATGCCCGACACTGCATCCACACACGAAATCGCGCCGTGTTCACTGCACGTTCTCGCGATTGCCTCTATGTCGTTCACTACTCCGGTCGAAGTTTCGCTCTGCGTGACAAAGACCGCCTTTATCTGCCCACCTGCGCCATCCAGAGCACGCTCAACGCTCCCGGGATCGATCCTCTCGCCCCAGTCTGCCCTCAGGTGCACCGTTTCAGCCCCGAATGAGTCGCACAACTCCTTCCAACGCTCGCCGAACTTTCCACATGAGCCGACAAGTACTGTCATGCCTGGTGAGACGATGTTCGCCACTGCAGATTCCATCGCACCCGAGCCCGATGAAGCGAAAATCAGTACATCATTTTTTGTTTGAAACGTATATTGCAGTCGATTGATGACCCTCTCGTAAAGCTCTAGAAAGGCCGGGGCACGGTGGTAGACAATCGGCCTGTTTGCTGCCTCCATTACCTGCGGCGGTAAGGGCGTGGGCCCTGCAGTCATCAGGTATTCCTTGATATATGGAGTCGCCTTACTACCCAAGATTTACTGCTCCTGACGCTTGCTTTGATCAACGAAATCTACGCCTGGACAAAAGTATCTGCCCAGCAGATGAGTATATACGCGAGTCGCCATGTCATGACCACCCTTGACTCAGTCTGCAGACGTGTCGATACTGAGCTAGAAGTAAGTCAACAATCCGTCAAGTGGGAGGAACGAAGTTGGAACATTACCCGGTCACATACGAGATTCCTTATCAAGAGAACCATTCAAGACTAGGCGTATTTTTCCGCATAATTCTTGTGATACCGCTCATTTTATTTGCAGCTTTGTATCAAGTCATCGCCGGGATATGCATTCTTCTAGGCTGGTTTGCGCTCGTCTTTGCCGGCAGGTATCCCGAGGGGCTATACAACTGGGCAGCCGGTTATCTTCGCTTCGGGGCACGCGTAAATGCCTACTTTTACCTGCTGACTGACAAGTATCCCCCATTCTCCGGCAGTGATGAGCAGGGCGACTTTCCGTTGGATATCAGGGTTGGACCGCCCAAAGAGAAGTACAGCCATATGAAGGCTCTCTTTCGAATTATTATCATGATCCCTCTGTTGATTCTGATCTGGCTGTTCAGCATATGGGCAGAGATCATGGCCATCGGCGCGTGGTTTGTGGAGGTTTTCACCGGGAGGCTGCCGCGGGGGATCTACGATCAGCAGGTGCTTGCCCAGCGTTACATCACGCGAGGTAATGCATACATGTTTTTACTCACAGAGACCTATCCGCCAATCTCTGACGAAAGTGAGTCATCTTGAACGACTTCCCGCTGCAGATACAACTACCAGAACCGGAGAGACAGAACAGGGCAATCACATTCTTCAAATGGATTCTGTTCATCCCCTGGTATGTCTGGCAACAGCTCTGGGGTATAGCGTTCCAGATTCTTGTCGTTCTCGCCTGGTTCATACTTCTGTTCACAGGTAAATGGCCGAAGGAGTTCTTCTCGTTCGCCACGTCCTACTATCGCTACTCGGTTAGAATCGAAGCCTGGGTTGTGAATATGACGGCAGTCTGGCCACCGTGGCACGGGCGTCCCGACGACGAGTATGGACTGATACTCAACATAGATCGGAAGGAGCGCTACAACCGTTGGAAGACTGGCTTCAGATTGATCCTTATGATCCCCCTGATCGCCCTTCAATTCGGATTGGATTTATACAGCTTATTCTTCTGGTTCCTTGGTTTCTGGGCAATACTCTTTACCGGCACGCTGCCTCACTGGTGCCGAAGACCTCTTGCGGATGCATTCACGATGTCTCAAAGAATCAACGCATATACGTATCTTCTGGTCGAAGAGTGGCCTCCGTTTAGGGGAGAGGATCAGATAGACGTGCTACCTGACCAGCAATCTTTCGTTGAGACAGCTAAGGAGCTTTAGACCGTACCTAAGACCAGTGCTTCTTATCAATTAAAGTAGCGAGGCATGCAAGCTATTGTTGATAGATGAACGGGACCGACGAAAGCGCCGTACAACCGTCGATAGAGCACCCAGACAGACCGGTGCTCAATATACGGTTGCCGAACAAATTGGGCCAAAACCGGCTGATTACGTTCTTCAAGCCAATAATCATGATCCCCTGGCTTGTTTGGTACACGCTCTGGAACATCGGGGTTCTAATCATCACAGTTCTAGCGTGGTTCGTTTTGGTTTTCACGGCTAGATGGCCAGCCGAGTACTTTCGCTTCTCAGCTTCGTTTGTCCGCTTCGAGGCCCAGTACAACTCATGGCTGCTCAATTTGACTGACGCCTGGCCGTCATTTTCGGGTCGCCCAGACGATCAATTCGGAGCGACGATCGACATTCGTAGAAAAGACGCTTATGTTCGCTGGAAAGTTGGGTTTCGGCTGATTCTGGCGATTCCGTGGTTGATCGTCGCCAATTTCCTACCGTATGGAGTTGCTCTACTGTGGTTTGTCAGTTGGTGGGTAGTGCTGTTTCTCGGCCGACAGCCATCCTGGCTACGCCAGATGACGACTCTTCTGGTCGGGGTCAATACCCGCATCTCCGCATATATCTATCTTCTCGTCGAAGAGTATCCCCGACCGCACGGCGAAGATGATGAATTTGAACCGTCCCCTGTTCCACGGCCTGGATTTGAGCAACTTTAAACGGGTCTGGCGCGCTAGTTAGTCGTCGATCCAGTCCATCATCGAGCGGATCTCCTTGCCGACCTTCTCAACCTGATGGTCCTTCTGCTCTTCACGCATACGCTGGAAGTTCTCCTGGCCGGCCCGGTTTTCGGCGATCCACTCCTTGGCGAACTCGCCTGACTGTATATCTGCGAGAATCTTTTTCATCGCATCGCGGGTCTCTTCGCCGATTATCTTTGGCCCCCTGGTCAGATCGCCATACTCGGCCGTGTTTGATATCGAGTCGCGCATTCCGGTAATACCCTTCTCGTACATGAGGTCGACGATCAGCTTTACCTCGTGCATGCATTCGAAGTATGCAAGTTGGGGATCGTAACCGGCCTCCACAAGCGTCTCGAATCCTGCCCTGACAAGCTCTGTAAGCCCACCGCACAGAACTGACTGCTCACCGAACAGGTCGGTCTCCGTCTCGTCCTTGAACGTTGTCTCTATGACCCCGGCCCTGGTGCAGCCTATCCCCTTCGCGTAGGCAAGCGCGAGCTCCCTCGCGTTTCCAGTCTCATCCTGGTGGATTGCTAGAAGGCCCGGGACCCCTCTTCCCTCTTCGAACTGCCGGCGCACCAGGTGGCCGGGACCCTTGGGAGCAATCATTGCGACATCTACGCCCTCTGGGGGCTCGATCTGACCGAAGTGGATCGTAAAGCCATGTGCGAAAAGCAGCATATCGCCCGGTTTCATCCCATCCTTGATCTCAGACTCAAATACATCGGCCTGCTTTTCATCCGGCAGTAGAACCATCACGAGATCGCCACGGCTGGCGGCATCGGCGATGTCCAAAACCTCGAGGCCCTCGCCTTCCGCCTTCTCCCGGCTCGAGGAGTCCGGCCTAAGGCCGACAACAACACTGACCCCCGAATCCTTGAGGTTCAGCGCATGCGCATGTCCCTGCGAGCCATAACCGAGAACGGCTACGGTCTTGCCGTCAAGCTTCGTTATGTCAGCGTCTGAGTCGTAAAGCATTTTGGCGGACTCTAGTAACTATCCGATAACTCTGTGACATTCGAGGCGAGCGAAAATCGACACGGACGTCGTCCTGAGTCCCGAAGGGTCGAAGGACCTGGATGGAGCACCTGTTCCTACGAGATCCTTGGTGCACTAAGTGCACTCAGGACGACACTACCGGCCCTGTCAGGTCTCGCTGCGCCCGCGGGAGATCGCTACCTCACCGGTACGTGCCATCTCTACCAGCCCGAAGGGTTTGAGCATGTTCTCGATTGCCTCGATCTTTTCCACGGTGCCGGTTGCCTCAACGATTACTCCACGGCTTGATACGTCGATTATCTTGGCCCTGAAGATCTGCACTATCTGCAGCACCTCGGCCCGTCTCTGTGAGTCTGCCGACACCTTGAACAGTGCCAGCTCCCGTTCGACTGACTCTTCAGGCTCGAGATCCCTGATCTTGATCACGTTCACCAGCTTGTGCAGCTGTTTCATGACCTGATCAACGGGTTGCTCGGCTCCGTCGAGTGTAATCGTCATACGTGAGATGGCCGGATCCTCCGTTGGCCCGACAGAGAGGGTGTCGATGTTGAACCCACGGCGTGAGAACATACCGGAGATTCTCGCTAGAACACCGGGTTTGTTCTCAACCAGTACTGAGAGAATGTGTCTTCGTCCTGTAAGGCCGCCCTCGTATGCCTCCAGATCCTCTAGATTCATCAGCTCTTTTGTTTCTTGGTTACCCATCACCACATCACCCGACCATGTCTCTGGCGGCTGCGCCAGCTGGAATCATCGGGAAGCAGTTCTCTTCCTGGCGAACCCTCACGTCCACAACCACCAATCCGTCCGCTGCCAGAGCAGATGATGCCGCGTCTTCGAGCTCATCCTTGTGTGTCACTCGCATGCCGAGCCCACCGTACGCTTCGGCCAGCTTGACGAAGTCTGGGCTTTCGCCCATCTTGACTCCCGAGTAGCGCTTTTCCCAGAAGAGCTCCTGCCACTGACGAACCATGCCAAGGTAGCCGTTGTTCACGATGAACACCTTCACCGAAATATCATCCTCGATACATGTGGCAAGCTCCTGTGATGTCATCTGCAGGCTTCCGTCACCTTCGATGTCAACAACTGTCCGATCAGGAAAGGCAACTTTGGCTCCCATCGCCGCGGGAAGCCCGAACCCCATCGTCCCCAGCCCGCCGGAAGTGATCAACTGCCTGGGGTGTTTGAAGTGGTAGTACTGTGCAACCCACATCTGATGCTGGCCCACTCCGGTGGAAACGATTGCATCGCCTTCGGTTATCTTGTAGATGGTTTCGATCAGGTGCTGGGGCTCGATCTCGCCATCGGTTGAGGCCTCGTAGGCCAGTGGGTGCTTTTTCTGCCAACCGCGGATCTTCTCCCACCACTCACCGATGCGCTTGCTATCCGGTTTTATTGCCCGGTACTCGCTGATCAGCCTTGGCAGCACATCATCACACGTTCCAACGATTGGAATGTGCACTGGAACGTTCTTCGATATCTCCGCAGGGTCGATGTCGATATGGATGAACTTCGCGTTAGGCGCAAACTCGGACAGCTTTCCCGTTATCCGATCGTCGAATCGCGCGCCAATCGCACAGATCAGATCCGCCTCATCCATCGCATAATTGGCGGCTCTGGTTCCGTGCATTCCGAGCATTCCGAGCCAATTATCGTGCGGAGCCGGGTACGCACCGAGACCCATTAACGTGCATGTAATCGGTATGCCGTCAATGTTTACCAGTTCCCTCAGCTCGTCCGATGCCCCGGCATGAATTACACCGCCGCCCGCATATATGACGGGACGCTTCGCATTCGCGAGCGCCTTGGCGGCCAGGCGAATCTGCTTTGCGTTCGCTTCAATTGTGGGGCTGTACCCCGGCAGCTCAACCTCGTGCGCAGGCTCGTACTCGATGTCGGCTTTCGTCAGATCCGTCGGCAGGTCAACAAGAACAGGTCCCGGCCTGCCCGAACGGGCGATGTAGAAGGCCTCGTGAATAACATACGAGATCTCCTTCGGGTCCTTGACCATGTAGGAGTGCTTGACGATGGGATGAGTGATGCCGGTGATGTCTGCCTCCTGGAAGCCATCGCTTCCTATCAAATCAGTCTTCACCTGCCCGGTGATAAACACGGTGGGAACGGAGTCCATATGACAATCAGCTATAGGCGTAACCAGATTGGTCGCGCCGGGGCCGCTTGTCGCAAGTGCGACGCCGACCTTGCCGGATGCTTTCGCGTAACCTTCGGCTGCATGTCCAGCACCTTGCTCATGCCTGCAGAGAATGTCCCTGATTCCGGCGTCATACAGCGCATCGTATGTCGGGATGCTGGCGCCACCTGGAATGCCGAATACGACTTCGACACCTTCATTCTTGAGCGATTCGATAATAACGTCTGCCGCACGCATAGCGCCAACCTCCTTTCATATGAAAAATATTTTGATATTTACCTAGAAATTCAGTTTACCAGCGCTTCTGAGACAACCTGAGTCAACTTGTTCAGTTCCATAAGAAATAATCAATCATTAACAACCGCAGCTTTGCTGGCTGTGATCCTGTGTGCAGCTTTCGGTGTCAGGTTGTACGAAGCGCTAACGCCGGACGATTACGTCTCGCAAGACGAGGCCGCATACAAGTCACTTGCTACGACGATTTACTTAAAAGGCACGTATGGAGGCCCACCGGCCAAAACGTCGTCACCTCGCCGTTGGACACCGGGCGCACCGGCACTATTCGCTGCCTCTTTCGCTCTTCGGGGTAAAGTATCCCCGACGGCAGCAAGAATCTCCCAGGCAATCGTGGGAACGTTGCTCGTGCTCGTCGTCTACTTGCTGGCAACATCACTATCCGGACGTAAATCTGCTGGAATTGCTGCCGCGGCGCTGACTGCCGTCTACCCGCCAATTGTCAAAATCACCGGGGATCTACTGAGTGAACCTCTTGGCGCATTACTTATTGCATCTGGTTCCCTGTTGTTCGTTTACGCTGCGCAACGTTGCCGAGGAAGCGGCTTGGCAAAGACAAGCGCACTGTTCGCAGCGTCTGGCCTCGTATTCGGCCTTGCAATTCTCACGCGAGCAGACTTCCTTTTCCTGCCCTTCGCGCTCGCTCCATTCGCGGTAGCCGCCACATGGAGCGTGCGCTCTGTAAAGAGCAGATGGCATTTCAGGATTTTGCCCGCGCTGGCTCTCCTCGGGGCGTGCGCCCTCACAATCATGCCCTGGAGCGTATGGAGCTCAGCACGCGAGGATCGCTTCGTCCCGGTAACAACGGGTGGTGCGACGCCCCTCTTTATTGGCACGTACCTGCCCGGCGACGGTGGCAGGGCGGGAGTCAAGGAAAAGCTTCGTGCCGAAGCCGAGCTCATACATCCATCGATCAGGGGTGAGAGAACTTTCAGGATCCCCGCTCAGTTCATCATGGACGCTGTCGCCAGACGGCACCCCGATCTTTCGCGCGACAGTGCGATCTCGCTTGAAGCACGCAAGAACATCCGCCGCTACGCGCTCGGTGACCCCATCGGCTTTTTTGGGATGATGATGCGCAAGATACCTCGTATGTGGGATAAGCCGTATGACGGTGGTCGCTACCCGGCCAGCATGGGCCCTAGACTGCTTCATCTTGGTTACATTGTGTTTGGTATAACGGGCGCGATTTTGCTTCTTGTATATCGGCGACGGCGTCTTCCCTCTCTCGCAGTGATAACAGTTATCGCGTACGGTACGGCTCTTCACCTGCTGGTCGTCTCATTCCCACGTTACAACTTACCCTTGATGCCACTTGTCATCGCACTGGGGTCCGCGGGCGTCATACCGGTACTTGGATCGGCGCTTGCGAGAGTTAAACAGAACGATTCAAGCGTCTAAATGCCCTCGGGCAGTCGTAGGTCTTCGCCGCAAGACTTACAAACCTGGTCGTACAGCATTATCTGTGCGCCACAGCGGCTACAGGCACGCTTCTTCTCATCACTTTCCCACCTGGAGAGCAGAGCCGCAAGCAGGCCTATGAAGGGCAGGAAGAACCCGACAAGGAACCATATGAAAAACGAGCTTCCCTTGATCTTGGCAACGATTCCCGTCGCAAGGCCGAAAAAGAAAAGAACCACAAAAAGTGCCACTGACTAAATCTACCAAGAAATCTGCAGCACTAAATCTATCCTTATAGGCACAGCTACCGCCATCGTGTCTATGTGCACCGCACCGCCCTGCTTGTAAACCGCAGGGCTCTGCTCGTCTAGCTCTTCGACTTAAGCATGCTCACAAGCCACAGAATTCCCAGGGCAACGATCCCTATAAGCGCGAGCCATATGACAAATCCCACACCATTAAACACGAGCTTCACCAGTATGAATGCCAGTACGACAATCCCAATTACAATCAGAATCTTTGTACCTAGATTTTTAGCTTTACCTTCCACGGATAAATACTCTATTGGATTGATCGGCCATATTCACAGCATCAGGCATCGTCATCATCGGGCTTGCGCGCCCAGGCGATGTAGTAGAGCCCTCCAAGTGGTCTCTCCACTTCGCAATTCGCACCGATCTCCTCGAGTCCCTTGTCAAGCTCTACTTCCGGTTGCCAGGCAGCGAACTTCTTGTATATGGGCTGAACTATCGGCGCAACCATCTTCCATCCTCCTCGCAGGGCCGACGCATCAAGCAATGCGATGCGGCCACCCGGTTTAAGGACTCGCCATGCCTCCTTCAGCGCCAAGCGCCATTCTGGAACGACGGAAAGTGCGAGGGTGCTGCAAACTCCATCGAACACGTTATCTGCAAATGGCAGGCTCTTTGCATCTCCATGGCTCAGTCGAACGTTGCCCCAACGCTTTCTCTCAACTCTTTGCTGAGCCAGTCCCAGCATCTCTGGCGTCAGGTCGATGCCGTCAATCTCCCCCTCAGACACGACCTTGTCTCTGATGGCTTCCAGGTTGAGCCCTGTGCCACAGCCTATGTCCAGCACTCTATCTCCGGGTACAAGGTCAAGGCGGGACACCATCCTGCGCCTCAACTTGTCGCTCTGACCCAGAAACGTAGCCCACGTGAGCTGGTCATAAAGATTGATCCTTGCTTCGCGCCTGTATACGCGCTGTATCTGTTCTTCGGTCTGCGTCTGCTCGTTCACTCCGATAGCTTCTCCACAATAATCTCCTTAACAAGCTTTCCGTCAGCACGTCCTTTTGTTTCCTTCATAACCGCACCCACTATGCTGCCTATCGCTTGTTGCTTTCCTGCCCTGAACTGGTCGGCCGCATCTCGGTTCTCTGAAATGACCTTCTCAACGATGCTCTCGAGCTCTCCGGCGTCCGAGATCGAACGCAGCCCCCTGCGACCAACTATTTCGTCGGGTTCTCCGCCATCTTTAACCATTTCTGCAAGGACCTCCTTGCCCGCGGACCCCGTGACCTCACCGGCCTCAACCATCACCACCAGCTCTGCAATCGATTCCGGCATTACCTTGCTCTTGCCGGGGTCTTCGATTCCATCCTCCCGCAACCTTGCTACGAGCTCACCGACTATCCAGTTTGCCAGCCCCTGGCTCGATGGCTGCTTTCCATCTGTTCCGGCCGATGCGATGGACCTGTCGAAGAAATCCCCCAACTCGGGCGACATCGTGAGCGAATCGGCAGCCTCCTTCGACAGCCCCTGATCGCCTACCAATCGCTTTCGCCGCGCCTCCGGTAGCTCGGGCAATTCCCCCTTCACCTGTTTCAGCATCTCCTTGGTTGGCACAAGCGGCACCAAGTCCGGCTCAGGAAAGTAGCGATAGTCGTGAGCCTCTTCCTTGCTGCGCAGAGTCGTCAGCGACCCACTTGCAGGATCGAAGTGAAGTGTCTCCTGTTCCACCTTCCCTCCTGACCGAACTATCTCTTTCTGCCTTTCTACCTCGGCCTCAATGCCACGCTCCATGAATCTGAACGAGTTCATGTTCTTGAGTTCGGTTTTGGTTCCGAGAGCCTCATCACCGACCTCCCTTATCGAGACGTTTGCGTCACAACGAAGCGATCCCTCCTCCATATTGCAGTCAGACACACCCGTCCGCTTGATCGTGGCCCTGAGTAGCTGCAGCCAATCTTTTGCTTCTGCCGCGGACCGCAGATCTGGCTCGGATACGATCTCCGCAAGCGGGGTTCCGCCCCTGTTGAAATCTACGAGGGATGAGCCCGACCCGTGTATCCTGCCCGACTCGCTCTCATGGATCAGCTTGGCCGCGTCCTCCTCGAGATGCACCCTGTGGATCCTCACATCACCGAGTTTTCCCGACGATGCAAGAGGTATGTCGTACTGCGATATCTGATATCCCTTGGGCAGGTCCGGATAGAAGTAGTTTTTTCGGTGGAATATCGAGCTTGGTGCAGGTTTGCACTCGAGTGCCTCTGCGATCAGCAGACCGTATTTGACTGCCTGCTCGTTCAGTACCGGCAGCGTTCCCGGGTGACCCAGGCAAAGTGGGCACGTGTGAACGTTCGGCTCGTCGCCGAACGATAGAGAGCAGGAGCAGAACATCTTTGTCTTTGTCTTGAGTTGAACATGAATCTCCAGCCCTATGACGACTTCATACCTTGCCGATTCAGCCATAGCCGAGATCCCTCAGTTTCTTTTCACTCATGCCAAAGTGGTGTCCGATCTCGTGCAACACGGTCTTTCTGATCTCCCTGCATACCCCCTCATAGCTACGGCCGACCCTCTCAATCGTGTCCTTGAACAGAATGATGCGTTTCATTCCACCGCGCGGATCGTATACGCCCATGAGATTGCGGTTACGGCTGCCACTGTCGATTACCACCGCCACTCCACGCATTCTCTCCTCGATGTCATCTGGAAGCTCGTCCAGCGCATCTCGGGCGATCTGAACGAATTCCTCGTCCTCAAGGCGGTTTGTTCTATCCATCAGACGCACATGGGGGTCGCTCGTCGAAGCCGATCTCCTGCTCCAGCGCGTACGCAGCCTCCAGAAGGCCGTTCTCACTGAAGGCCGGGCCGCATATCTGAAACCCTACCGGGAGACCCTCGGAAAGCCCTGCCGGTATCGATATCGCCGGAATGCCGGCAAGTGGCATGGGCACAGTACAGTAGTCGGATAGGTACATCGCAAGGGGATCGTCCACGCGCTCGCCCAGCTTGAAAGCGACGCTGGGAGAAGTCGGCGTAACCACGAAGTCGAACTTTCCAAACACTTCCTTGAAATCCTCTGCAATCTTGGTCCTCACCCGCAACGCTCGGTCGTAGTACGCCTCGTAATAGCCCGACGAGAGCGCGTAAGTGCCCAGCATTATCCTTCGCTTGACTTCAGAGCCAAAGCCCTTGGACCTTGTCCTCTCGTACATGTCGGTGAGACTCTGGTCGCCGTCTTCCCTCAACCCAAAGCGCACACCATCAAATCGCGCAAGATTTGCGCTGGCCTCGGCGGGAGCGATAACGTAGTACGCGGAGATGCCATGTGTTGCGTGGGGAAGATGCGTCTCCTCTATCTGTCCTCCCAGCGACTCAATCCTCTTCAGCGTATGCTCGAACACGTCTCTGACGCCGCTTGAAATGCCTTCAGCAGAGAGCTCGGCGGGCACACCGAAGCTCTTGCCCTTCAGACTCTCCGACGAGGGTAATTCGATTTCGCCCGGGAACTCGACAGATGTTGAGTCTCTGTGATCCTTCCCAACGAGATGCTTTAGGAGCAGGGCTGCATCCGTCACATCTTGTGTTAGCGGCCCACACTGGTCAAGGGATGACGCAAAAGCAATCATTCCGTGACGGGAGACCGATCCGTAGGTTGGCTTCATGCCCACTATCCCGCAGAGCGAAGCAGGTTGGCGCACCGATCCACCTGTATCCGTGCCAATTGCCCACGGTGCTATCCCTGCGGCGACTGCGGCCGCCGAGCCTCCGCTCGATCCTCCGGGCACGCGATCCAGATCCCACGGATTACTGACCGGCCTGTACCCTGAGTTCTCGTTTGAGCTTCCCATGGCAAATTCGTCCATGTTCGTCTTTCCGAGAATCGTTATTCCCGCCTGCTGGAGATTTTCGACCGCTGTAGCAGTGTACGGCGGTCGGTAGCCCTCGAGTATGCGAGATCCCGCAGTTGAAGGTATCCCCTCGGTGCAAAAGACATCCTTCACGGCGGTAGGCAGACCTGCCAAGGGAGATTTGATGTCGGATTCCTCCTGATCCGGTGCCAGCCACAAATAGGCGCCGATATCGTCATTCAGCGATTCGGCACGCTCCTTGAAAAAATCGAACGTTTCCTTCGCAGATACCTCACCGGCTCGAAGCCGCTCTATTATCTGAGCCGCGGTCAGTCCAAGCAGCTCTTCCATCACTCAGACTCCGTCCCACCTGGGCTGGGAACTTGGAACATGTTGCGCTCGACAGACGGTGCGGATTCCAATGCCTTGTCCCTCGGCAGGCTCGGTGCGGGCTCGTCTTCCCTGAAGACGTTCTGAACCTCGACAACATGGGTGGTCGGCTGGACATCGTCGAGTTCTAGCTCAGAGATCTTCTCAATGTGATCGATAATGGTGGAAAGCTCTTGAGACATCTGACCGACTTCGTCCTCGTCAAGCCTCAACCGTGCAAGACGAGCTACGTGAAGCACCTGTTCTCGATCAATCATCATCGACAATCATACGTTTTTGCCTCCCTTGGGACCCGTCTGAAAACATGTTGTGGGTTTGAGGTCTGGGCGTTATCCAAATGTGCAAGGTGTTTTTAGACGGGTCCTTACTTCATTTTGAACAACTCATGTGCGATTCAGAGGTCAGCAGATACTCCCCGGATCAAACTCTTCACACACTGATCTCGTCATATATCGCTCAACTGTGGTGGAATTAGCAGTTCAATGATCCCTGTGAGTAGTAAATTGCGTGAGATGGAGCTTCGGATCCTAAGATCCGTTGTGAAGACCCTGCTACCCGGCAACAGCAATCTCCCCACCGCAGAAGACGACGTTGATGTCAGCGCCCCTGTGTACGAATTCATCTTTGGCGCCCCGCGAAGGCAAGTGCTTAACATCCGGCTTGCCCTCTGGGCCCTGGAGCTAAGCCCGCCCCTTTTCCGCTGTTTTGGCCGTTTTTCGCGTCTTGATCAAAAAGACAGGGAGCGACTTCTTGACCGTTTCGAGTCAAGTAAGGTCTCGCTGCTACGCGAGATCCTCGCGATGCTCAAAGTTCTCACTTCTATCGGCTACGGACGTCAGCCGGCCGTCCAAAATGCGATCGGTTACAGTGCGCGCTGCGCTACATCCAGCGGTGAAGACCCTCCACTTCCCGTTGCCAAGCTCGACCCTGAAAAGCTTGGCTGCGTCAACAGCGACATGGAGTTCGATGCCGTAGTTGTGGGATCCGGTGCGGGTGGTGCCGTTGCGGCATACGAGATTGCATCGCTAGGACACTCGGTGGCGATTATTGAAGATGGCTCGTACTACGACAGCAGAAGTTTCAGCCAGGACCCGATTTTTGCACTTTCAAATCTTTACCGTGACAACGGCCTGACATCGCTTGATGGGCAACCGATCATTCCGATGCCGGTTGGTAGATGCGTGGGTGGAACTACGCTCATCAACTCCGGGACCTGTTTTCGCGCGCCGGAATCGCAACTTGAAAAATGGCGGAATGTTTACGGTATCGATTGTGCGAATCCAGATATCCTCGACCCCATATTCGAGCGACTCGAGCGAGACCTACTCATCAAGCCGGTCGATACTGAGACGATGGGTCGCAACGGACAGCTCTGCATGGAGGGCGCTGAGTCAATAGGCGCCAGCGGAGCCCCCATCAAACGCTACGCAAACGGTTGTACACAGTGCAGTAGTTGCCCGTCCGGCTGCCCAATCGACGTAAAACAGGCAACTCACGTCTCCTACGTCCCCAGAGCTGTCGAGGCAGGAGCAGTGTTGTTCACAGAAACCAAGGTTGACCGCGTTGTGTTAGAGCGTGGAAGAGCTACTGGGGTCACGGTCCATTCAAGGCGCAACGGCGGGCCCCCTCGATCTCACACGGTGAGAGCAAAGAAGGTTTTGCTCGCCGGAGGGTCTCTTGGAACGCCGGAAATTCTCTTCCGCAGCGGACTTGGCGGCCAAAACGAGAACATTGGCAAAAACCTTCGCATCCACCCTGCCTGCTGGGTGGGCGCAAGGTACAGGGAGGAAGTACGTGGATGGGACGGTGTGATGCAAAGCTACTACGTAGACGAGTGGCACGACCAGGGAATACTCCTTGAGGCAACCTTCACGCCTCTTCCATTTGCGGGCCCATGGCTTCCGGGCACCGGCGATGCCTATGAAGAATCAATCGCTAACTTTGGCCATGTAGCATCGATCGGAGTTCATCTCTCGGACAGCTCAAGCGGCTCCCTCCGATTAAACCGACGTGGCGATACGGTACTTAAATACGGTCTCGTGGAGGACGACGTACGGCGAATCCTTTTCGGCATCGCAAGAGCGGCCGATATCCACTTCGCTGCGGGTGCAGTGGAGGTATACCCCCACCTCGGAACAGTTAAGAGTATCGAGCCCGGCCAACAACTCGATCTGGAGAATTCAAGATTCAAGGCTCGCGATCTGAAGCTTGAGGCCTTTCACCCAATGGGCACTGCGCGCTTCGGGCCCAGCCCCGACATTTCCGTCACTGACCGCAATGGAATGTTCCACGGCGTCGGAGACCTATACGTCTCCGACGCCAGCCTGTTTCCTACGTCGCTCGGAGTCAACCCGATGCTGACCATCATGGCCTTTGCGTCTCACTTGGGACGAAACATCGGCGAGCAGATTACTTAATTAAGCTGCAGAGTCACCGCCCGGTGGTGGAGGTGGTGCACCGCCGCCTGAGCTAGGAGGACTGCCGCCTTGGCTGGGAGGACTGCCACCTTGGCTGGGAGGATCGCCCCCTGAGTCGGATGAGCTTCCCATGCGATCACCTATCTGATCCTTCGCCTCTGAGAACGTGGTTCCCTCTTCCTTCATACTCATCCAACCACCGACCAGAAGAACAACTGCGCCGACGAGAGTTACGAATATGCCAAATTCCAGATCAAGGCCTGAAACCGGCTTGATGAGTATTCGCAACACAACCAACACAGCAGCTGCAATTCCAGCTCCAGCTGTTATAGCGCTGGCGGCTACTGGCAGGGCAACACTCTTTGAGGCCAGCTTTACGATCGCAAGTCCAATACCCACGATGCCCGCGGCGAGGATAATCAGGTTCGCCACCACCTCGAGAAAGTTGTTGGCATTCCACGCGCCCAAACTGGTGTCAATTCCAAATCCTGCTAAGAATTTCCCTGAGGGCATCCCGTACCAATTCAAGAACAGTATGCCCACCAGCACAACGACTCCGCCGATTGCGGCCACTATTTCTCCGGGTTTTAGCTTACTAAAATCCATATATAGTCCTCCTTCTAGCTGTACATACCCATTAGACACCTTATTGCGGACGTCGGCAAGGCCAAAATTGCTTTTTAGGCAGTTCTCACCGCCTAACGATGACCTGTTTCACTATTCAAAGGCTTTTTCCTTCTCTTGCGACGATTTCACTACTTGAGCTTTTGCGGCCTTTACGGTGTTGTCCAAGAGCATCGCGATCGTCATCGGCCCAACGCCGCCGGGAACAGGTGTAATCGCACCGGCCACCTTGCGAGCCTCCTCAAAGCAGACATCGCCAACGAGGCCCTGATCAGTCCGGTTCATACCGACGTCTATGACAACCGAGCCGGGTTTGATGCCCGATCCGCCTATCAGCTCTGGGCTTCCCGCTGCTGCAACCAGAATATCGGCTCTCCTGCACACCGACTCCAGATCGCGTGTTCTTGAGTGGCATACCGTGACCGTTGCGTTCTCAGCCATCAGTAACGAAACTAGAGGCTTCCCCACAAGATTGCTTCTACCCACGATAACCGCCTCCGAACCCTCTATCTCTGCTCCTGCCTCTTTCAAAAGTTCGATCACCCCCAAGGGCGTGCATGGAACGAGACCTTGCCCGCCCTGCGCAAGAAGGCCCGCGTTTTCGATGGTCAGGCCGTCCACATCCTTGCCGGGACTCAGTTCTTCTAGAACTTCGGCTTGATCGATATGGTCGGGCAACGGCAGCTGCACCAATATCCCTTGCACCTTCTCGTCACTGTTCAGGCTGCCAACCAAGTCCAAAAGCTCTGCCTGAGTCGTCGAGGCCGGCAGCTCGTGCCCGACTGAAACGATGCCGACCTCGTCACACGCCTTCTTTTTCCCTTTTATGTATATCGCGGACGCAGCATCATCCCCGACCAGCACAGTTGCAAGGCAAGGCGCAAATCCACACTTCTTTTCAAAAGCTGCAGCATCTTGGGCGACCCTCTCTCGCACACGCTCCGCAACTGCCTTGCCATCAATTATCTTTGCATCGCTCACTCCCCGATCCTACTCAACCCAACAGATGAACTACCGCCGCGCCAGCGGAGCGATATCCGCCACAAGCTTCCGCTCTGCACCGTCCGCTGAAAACCGCACCAGAAGCACACCCCCCGGCTCGGAGTCAATCACGACTCCCTCCCCGAATGCGTCGTGGTAGACGTCTTCGCCGGGTCGATAAGTCTCTACCGCAACCCGGTCTGCAAGCAGGGCCTTGTCACCGGTGCTGGATGAGACCGTGGGATCCCAGTTGGTAACGCTACGTTCGGCCTGCTC
>SDBU01001258.1_pt1 | contig 36825 bp, 32 predicted proteins | sample 2277071 | NCBI WGS metagenome assembly SDBU01 (sample SAMN10397929, study PRJNA504765) | marine sediment metagenome | isolation source: marine sediment core GS08_GC12, 126 cmbsf | place: Arctic Ocean: Gakkel Ridge, Loki's castle | collected 2008 | reverse complement strand
AGCGATGCCCAAGATGGTGGGTGGAGTGGTGTTGACCGGGGGTAAAGAAATGGGCGTTACCGGCTCGCTGGTCGCGGAGGCCGAGCCGCCCGTGTTTGACGCTGTGACTTCGCATGTTATTTCTTGGTCGACGTCTGCTTGGACGACGGTGTATGTAGAGCCGGTGGCAATACTTCCACCGTTGCGCAGCCACTGGTAGACGAATTCAGTTGGTTCGTTTTCCCAGGTGTCCTCCGAACAGGAAAGATCCTCGCTCACCTGAGCGATGCCCAAGATGGTGGGTGGAGTGGTGTTGACCGGGGCCGGAAGCTCGCGATCGAAGAACTTCTGGATGCGGTTGTTGTAGGTATCGGCTATGTAGACATTGCCGGATGGACCGACAGCAACATCGTTCGGGTGATCAAACTGACCGCTGCCCACGCCAGAGCTTCCCCATCTGGAAATGAACTCCCCGTTTGAGGTGAACTTCTGGATGCGGTCAAACCCCTCATCGTGCCAATCATCACGAGCGCTAGACGCGTAGACATTGCCTGACGCGTCGGTGTCTATACCCAGCGGGTTATGGAACAATCCATCGGCTGCTCCATAGCCCCCCAAGATCCCGAGAAAAACACCATTAGAGTCAAACTTCTGGATGCGGTAGTTGCCGGAATCTACAACGTAGACGTTGTTGGAAGTATCGACGGCAATGCCAGTAATCCAATGAAAGCGGCCTTCACCAATCCCGAACCCTCCCCATCCCAGCTCAGGCTCGTACGCACCGCCAACCGGCTTGAATTTCTGGATGCGTGTGTTAGCCGAATCAGCAACGTACACATTGCCAGAGACATCGACAGCGATGGCTTCCAGCTCATCTAGCTGACCGCTACCGTCTCCCTCTATCCCCCGGTGGCAGGAATTGGTACAGGTTTGGAATTCATGTGTAGCATCGTCAACCCCCCAGCCCCACATGACTTGAAACGCGCCATTCGAGTCGAACTTCTGGACGCGGGATCTCAAGGTATCTGCAACATATACGTTGCCGGATGTGTCCACCGCAACACCGTGCGGCGCCCTGAATTGACTTTCGCGCCCTCCATATTCACCCCATTTCGCGAGGAAACCTCCATTTGAGTCGAACTTCTGAATGCGGTTGTTCCCACTGTCGGCAACGTAGACGTTGCCGGATGAGTCAATTGCGACACTGCTAGCACCATTAAACTGGCCGTCGCCAGATCCAAACGACCCGAACTGACCGAACTCGGCAATTGCTGTCACAGGGTTCAGGAATAGCACCAAACAAAAGACTGCAAGCGAGACAGTTAAGGCTAATAAGGAAGCGACTCCTGTGAGTCGCACGGTAGGTTTGATTGGATTGCTCGAGAACACGGTTGCTTCACTTTCAAAAACCATCTTTTACCCATCCCCTAATTTTCTTGGTTGCCAATAGAGACCCTCGAGCATCCAGTTCGTGACATCTGTTCAGTCAATTGAACGAGCGATAAGACAGATTTTGAGTGGAGTTCGACACTCGACCGCCTTCAAATGCTCGCAGTGAGAGAGAACAATTACCGCGGTGGCAGTGCCTCGAACTCGCCGGTTTCGAGTTCGTGTGCAACCTCGGCCTCTACCTCGGACTCGTCCGGTGAGGGTTCACCGCGACTGCGGCTGGCGCGTAACAGCTGGCGGCCTCGCCAGTGCTTCAGCTTCAGAATCTCCAGCACGAGTACCAGGTAGAAGCTTGCGGCAATGGCGATCAGCGTAATTCCGATTAGGAGGATAAGCCAACCGGCATTAATAGCTCCACCGGCCTTCGAGTATGGGACAAAGCGCAGCGCCAGAGCCACGCCGGCCAGCGTCAAAGTCCACGCATACAGATACAGGGCTGTCTTGCGCTGAGAGAAGCCTATATTCGCGAAGCGATGATGGAAATGCCAGCTGTCGGCCTTGTGGACCGGCTCTCCGTACTTGATCCTCTTGGCGATGACAAAACTTCCGTCCAGGATCGGCACGGCAAGGATCACGAGCGGAAAGAGCAGGGCAACGACCGCGGCGGTCTTCAGTACGCCCTGGACAGCGACCACCGCCAGCAGAAACCCGAGCAGGTTCGATCCTGAGTCGCCCATGAAGATCGAGGCGGGGTGAAAGTTGTAGAAGAGGAAACCGAACGCCGTACCCGCCGATATGGCCGCCAGTATGCCGGCCGGCTCGCGATCGAGTGAGAGAGCTATGACGGCAAAGGTGATCGCCGCGATCGTGCATACCCCGGCGGCCAGGCCGTCCACACCGTCGGTGAAGTTTACGACGTTCATGATCGCGACGATTCCTACCACCGTCAACACGCCGCCCGTCCAACCGAGGTCAAAGGCGCCAAGAAACGGGAGCGTCACGTAGTCCACGTAGACGCCACCGGCTACCGGTATCACCGCGGCCCCGACCTGACCCATCAGCTTGAGCCAGGCGGGGAGATCAAAGATGTCATCGAGTAGGCCAACCGCGGTTATCGCTGCCGCTCCGAGCAGTATGCTCCGCGTCTCGGTGCCGCCTGGAAGCCAGATCAGCCCCGCAATCAAGACACCGATGAAGATCGCCATTCCACCCAGCCGTGGTGTGGGCCTGTCGTGCAGGCCCCGCTCCTTGGGCTGGTCCATGACTCCCGCCTTCCTGGCAAACCGCGCAACTACCGGCGTGACCGAGAAAGTGACAACGGCAGCGATAATCCCGGCCCAGAGTGCGTCGAGACCGAACACGGGTTTAAACCGTCACGGTAGACAGCTGCGGGTAGAGGGGGTAGCGGTCCATCAGAGCCTGGCTCCGCGCAAGCAGCTGTGCGCGAACCTCATCGTTGAAGTCCTCGTCCAACGCAGAAACGATTATTTTTCCCACCTCGCGCATGTCGTCCTCACCAAAGCCTCTGGTGGTGAGCGCCGGTGTACCGATCCTCAGGCCCGAGCTGACCATCGGCGGGCGCGGGTCGAAGGGTACGGTGTTTCGGTTTACCGTGATCCCAACCTCATCTAGCCGATCCTCGCCCTGCTTGCCGTCGATGTCGCTCTCCCTCAAGTCAACCAGGAAGAGATGAACGTCGGTGCCTCCGGTCAGCACATCCAGCCCGCCCGACTGCAGCTCGTCTGCCAGCGCTTTTGCATTGGCAATCGTGCGACGTTGACGCTCACGGAACTCCTCACTCATGGCCAGCTTGAGGCAGACAGCCTTGGCCGCAATCACATGCTCCAGCGGCCCGCCCTGCTGTCCCGGGAAGATTGCGCTGTTGACCTTCTTGGCATACTCCTCCTTGCACAGGATCAGGCCGGCACGGGGGCCGCACAGGGTCTTGTGCGTCGTTGTCGTGACGTAATCGGCATACGGCACCGGGTTCGGGTGTTCACCCGCCGCAACCAGCCCGGCAAAGTGCGCCATGTCGACCATCAGCTTCGCTCCCGAGGAGTCGGCAATCTCACGAAAGGCTTCAAAGTCAAGTTGTCGCGAATAGGCAGACCAGCCGGCAATAATCAGATTTGGCTTGTGCTCTTGAGCAAGCTGGTCAACCTTCTCCATATCAACCACATACGTGTCTGGGTTTACGCCGTATGTAACGATTTCATAGAGCTTTCCCGAGACGTTGACGGACAAGCCGTGAGACAGATGGCCCCCGTGAGACAGCTCCATCGAGAGGATTTTGTCGCCAGGGTCGAGCGCGGCCATGTAGACGGCGTTGTTTGCCTGGGCACCGGCATGAGGTTGCACGTTTGCATGCTCGGCGCCGAACAGCTCCTTGGCACGGTCGATCGCAAGCTGCTCGGATACATCGACCACCTCACAGCCACCGTAATAGCGCTTGCCCGGATAGCCCTCCGCGTACTTGTTCGTCAACACCGATCCGACCGTCTCCAGTATCGCCTGTGGCACGAAGTTCTCGGAGGCGATCATCTCCAGCGTCGATTGCTGCCGCTTCAGCTCGTCTGCCAGCACCTGCGCAATATCGGGGTCAACCTCGGCCAGAGGCCTGGACTGCAGATTGTCTTCCATCTCGTTCATCACTCACTCATTTCTCGCCCGCTGTGAGACAATTGTGCCTGATCGTGCCGATCGATTGATGCACCGCCGACTCAGGCCTCCAGTTTATCTCTATTGCGGGCAAGCGCCGCCGGGGGTGACGGGAAGGGAGTCGAAAAGTTACCGGCAAGGAGTTTGCGAGTGAATATCGTTCGTGGGAACTACATCTAGCGCACTTTGATCCGGTACCGGAACTTCTTGGTTTTGACACCGCCCTTGGACTTTGCCTTGAAGGCGAGCTGGTACAGGCCGCGGCGAATGCTCTTGCCGCTTTTCTCGAATAACTTGGTTTTGTCTTTGGACATCTGTTCGAGTTTTCGAGCACAGATTCACAGATTTGAAATTGGCACCGATACTGAATATCGGGACTTACATAATGGCCATCCATAGCCAACGTGCTTACCATCGAGAGACGCGCTTCCAGCTAAAAGCTGGGAGCGTTCTTTTTTAGGGCTTGATCGATTTGCTCGACTGACAGGGCTCCCTCGCGCAGTACGCGATATTCGCCATCGGCTCCGTATCGACTCAAGTCGATGACTGTCGAGGAAGTTCCGGGAAGCGTTCCTCCGTCAAGCACCAGATCAGCTTGATCGAGAATCCCGTCCGGCACCTCATCGATGGACTTTGGATCGGGCTCGCCCGATGTGTTGGCGCTTGTCTGCAGGACGGGACCGTCAAAACCTCCAAAGAGACTCGACGCCTCCCCCAAAGACGGCACCCGCAACCCGATCTTCTCCGGATCCGATCCACAGGCGAGGGGATACCGACACCCGGGGTTTGGCAGGACAAGGGTCACCGGTCCCGGAATCAGCTTGGCGACGACCTCGCCGATGCGCCTGTCAAGACCGGCGACGAACTCGATCGCCGGCTCCTCGCGAAAGAACATGATCGCCGAGGGCTTGCCCGGTGAGCGGCCCTTCAGCCGGTTGAGCTTCGTGAAGGCCTCTTCGTCTTCTGGATCGCAGGCGAGGCCGTAGACCGTGTCGGCGGGGAATACCGCGACACCACCGCGCTCTATGCAGCGCTTAACTAGGGCACCAGGATTTTGTTGCACAAGTCCATTCGGCCCAGACAACGCGCTTCAGCTGAGCCATGTCCCGGCAGATGTTGGGCTCTGCAAACCCGCGATCGCGCATCAGCTTGATCACGTCACCCGCCTGTCCCACTCCGACTTCGACAGCCAGCCGGCCGCCGTTCCTCAAGCTGTCTGGCGCCGCCTGTATCAACCTTCTGGTCACGTCGAGGCCGTCGCTTCCACCGAGCAGCGCCTCCTTCGGCTCGTAATCCCTGATCTCGGGAGCAAGATCCAGCCACTCGTCGTCACGTACGTACGGAGGGTTGGAGACGATCAGGTCGTAGGGACCACCGGTAATCAGATCTTCCTGTACGAACCGTGCGCTGAGGCCCAATCGTGTGGCGTTCAGCCGGGCAACGGTTATCGCAGCTGCTGAGTTATCGGTTGCGGTGACCTGTGCGCCATCCCGCTCATCCGCGATCGCCAGAGCAATCGCGCCGCTGCCGGTGCCCACATCGAGTACGTTCTCACCATCTCGAGCAAGCTCGACCAGAAGCTCCGTTTCGGGGCGCGGTATCAATACATGACGATTTACCTCCAGCTCGAGCCGCCGGAAGTAGACCCGCCCTTGAATGTAGGCAACCGGCTCGCGCTTGCACCTCCGCCTGACCGTCGCCCTGAACACCTTGGACGCTGCCGGGCTCGCCTCTCTCTCCGGCTCAGCGTACAGATCCTCCCTTTTGACACCCATTGCTTCCGCCAGCAGGATCTCCGCATCGAGTCGCGCATACTCAACACCCGCGGCCTCCATCTCCTGTGTTGTGCTGTCAAGCATTTCGTGAACCGAAGCTGTAGCCAGAGCCATCAGTCACCACCTGCCGTCTGTTTTTCCAGAGACCGCTTTCGCTCGTCTTCCTGAAGCCCTGAAGTGAGGTCGTCCAGCTCGCCCTCGAGTACCGAGTCCAAGTTGTGGATGGTCAAATTTATCCGGTGGTCGGTAACCCTTCCCTGGGGAAAGTTGTAGGTCCGGATCTTCTCCGACCGCTCTCCCGTGCCCACCTGCGAGCGACGCTTATCGGCAAGCTCGGCTTGCTGCTCCGCCGTTGCCTTTTCCAAAAGCCTGGTCCTCAAGATCCGCATCGCCTTCTCCCGGTTTTGGAGCTGTGACTTTTCGTCCTGTACGCTAACAACAAGGTCGCTCGGCTTGTGTGAAATTCGCACAGCCGAGTCCGTTGTGTTTACCGACTGGCCGCCCGGGCCTGATGACCTGTACACATCTATCTGAAGGTCGTTGGGATCGATCTTGATGTCCACCTCTTCCGCCTCTGGCAGAACCGCCACTGTCGCCGTGGACGTATGAATGCGTCCCTGCGATTCCGTTTTCGGCACACGCTGAACCCTGTGCACACCTGACTCGAACTTGAAGATGCTGTACGCGCCCTTCCCCTTCACGGCGAAAACGATCTCCTTGAATCCTCCAACCTCTGCGGGACTCTGCGCCAGCACTTCGCTGCCAAAGCCTCTTCGCTCGGCGCTCTTTGCAAGCATTCTGTACAGGTTTCCGGCAAACAGAGCTGCCTCATCGCCGCCGGTCCCTGCTCTTATCTCCACGATCACGTCCTTCTCGTCGGCCGGGTCCTTCTCAACCATGGCCAGTCGAATCTCTTCCCCCATCTTTGCCATCCGCTCCTCTGCCTGCCGGTGCAGTTCCTGCAGCTCACCCTTCTCATCTTTGGAGAGCTCTCCATCATCTGACTCAAGCAACTCTTCCGCGTCTGCCACTTCATGTTTGGCGTCCAGATACTCCTTGGCGAGGCTGTGCGCTGCCTCCAACTCACCGTGCTGTTTTGCAAGTTCCGTGTGCAACTTGCGATCCGCAATCACTTCCGGGTCGGCGAGCTGTTCGTTGAGCTTCTCGTAACGAGACTCGATCGTATCGACCAACTCGTCAATCATGCCACCACCTCCATTCCAACTTTATCTTCGGAGGTTGCCTCACGCGGATTTTCAACCTCGAGCACCGCGTTCATTGCCGCTATCGAGACCTCGAGCTGTTCGGCACTCGGCTCACGAGTCGTAAGCTTTTGCAGTTGAAGGCCGGGTGACATCAACATACGCACCCAATGTTTTTGGCGGTTACGGCCGGCCCACTTGATCACCTCGTATGAGAGCCCTGCGATAAGCGGAACTCCCAGTATGCGTGACGCAATCAGCCACGGCAGCGCAGGGGTCCCGACAATTGAAAAGACAAATATTGCGATGATCATGACGATCAGCAGGAAGCTTGTCCCGCAGCGCATGTGCAATCGAGAGTAACGATCGGCCCGTTCCGGGCGCAACTCGTCGTCCGCCTCGTAGCATGCGATCACCTTGTGCTCCGCACCGTGATACTCGAAGACCCGCCGCAAGTCGGGCAACCGTGAGATCAGCAGTAGATAGCCGATGAAGATCGCCACTCTCAGGATGCCCTCCGCAAGCCAGAAAAGGAAGGCGTTGCCGAGCGTATCCCTGAACAGGCTGGTGACAGTGACCGGCAATACGAAAAAGAGCCCGACAGCAAGCGCAAGTGAAAAGACAATAGTTGCCGCCCACATAGCGCCGCCGATCTCTTTCTTGTTGCCCTCCTCGTCTTCCTCGTCCAGCTGGGCATTCGCGGAGATACCCAGCGCCTTGAACCCGATCTTCAGTGACTCGGCAAGCGCAACTACTCCACGGACCACGGGAAGCCTGTAGATCCTGCTCTTCTTCAACCATGATACGAGCGGCTCCGATGTGATCTCGATCGATCCGTCCGGCACCCGGACGGCAACCGCCCATGTCGAGACGCCCCGCATCATCACGCCCTCGAGAACGGCCTGCCCACCAATCGGTGCGTCCTTCTGCGTACCGCTCGAGCCACCGGGCTTAACCGGTTCGCTTTCTGTCAGCTCCTTGTGAGGAGCCAGATTATCTTCCTTGCTCAACTCCCCCTCCTTTTACCGGCACCCGAATCGTGAGGGCATGCGAGCCCTTTCAGTCACTCTTCTTTTTTTGCTTCTTGGCGGCTCGGCGCTGGAAGCGCTCGACGCGGCCACCTGTGTCAATAAGCTTCTGCTTGCCCGTGTAGAAGGGATGACAGTCCGAGCAGATCTCTACGTGCAGATCCTTCTTCGTTGACCGCGTAACGAAGTTATTCCCGCATGTGCAGGTGACTCTGGCCTCTACGTACTCCGGGTGAATACCTTTCTTCATGCTCCTATTGTATGTCACGCTGGTTGAATTAACTCGAATGGGGCTCGAATGGGGTCAGGTCGTGCAATCATGCATGATTGCACGACCTGACCCCGCCTACGGACCCCGCCTACGGACCCCGCCTACGGACCCCGCCTACGCCTAACTCGTGGCCAGTCTCGCTCCCATCACGATCACAGCAAGTGCGGCCAGCAGCATCAAGCCGTTGACAACTCCCGAGAGTACCCGCCTTTTACGTAGTTTTGATTCAAGCTCCCGGTTGTTCGGATCTTCCAGCAGCCTCTCCCGCAGTTCACCTAGAGACGGTCCGATAAAAAAGCTGTGCACTAGAACAAGTATTACGAGCACCAGTACCAAGCTCAGCTTTTCCATGAGAATCCTCCCCCATTCGGTGTCAAACAGTTGGGAAAAGGAGTCCAGTCGCCTTTCGGCCATGTAGAAGCCGCTACCGGCCAGCAGTGCCAGTGCAACTGCACCTACATAGCCGAACAGCCTCCCCAGCGATCTGAAGAACTCGATCTGCGCCCTCGGCTTGAGCTGCTTCCTGACAACACCTGAGGCGAAGGCAAGCGTCACCATGCCTCCGGCAAAGATGGCCACGCCGATCACGTGAAGTGTTAGTAAGAAAGCATCGATCGCAGGAGATTACAGCAGCGGACAGTCGACGGAAACACTGTTGTTTTTCTCGTTGCCTTCTCTTACGTCATTTTCGGAATCGACGACGCCCCTTATCGGTGCTCCGCTGCAACGCTTCTCGATCTTGTCGAGCCTGGCAGCGCGGTTTTGACGCAAGCTTCTCACGGTGCGTGAAACAACAACACCTTCCGCAATCCGTATCTCCATCTTGAAATTCTTCGCCGTGCGAGTGCCGATGTTGGAGACGAGGAAAACATAATTCCAGGTCAGATTATCCAGCCCTGTCCTGATCATCACCATCTTGGCAATAAGGTCCGGCTGCTTGCTGCGCATCCTGCAAATATTCGTTCTTCTGCTTGATGAGCCGACGACCTCACCGTCGCGCATCCACTCATAGCTCACCACGGCGCGATATCTGGCCGGTGCAGAGAGGTTTCGAACCCGAAACCGAGATTTGAACTTATCCACACCGGCCGGCTTCTCCAGCCACTTCTTCAGCTTGTCCGGTGTGACGTCTCGCCAGTCGTTGTCCCCTGAAAACCTCTCCAGAAGCTTGAGGCGCATGCGCATTGCAACGTCGCGGTTGGCCGTCGTCATCGTCGCCCTCATCGTGACACCACGACGAGCTGCCTTCTTTGAGCTGGTGCATTTGACCAGTTTGGCGTAGGTTTTTGTTCCCGACGGGGTTTTTGCCCATGATACGACCGACGGCACCACAATTGCCGTCGCAAGCACTGCCACGAGTATCAGCTTCGTTTTCATCTCTCTAACTATCAAACGTATTAAACAGGTGTAAGTTGCACACTTCTAGCACGTTCCGAGGCGGATCGCCCTCTAACCGTGCTGTGAAATACGGCACCGCAACCACATCCGGCACCATGAGCCTACGGCTCTACAAGCCTGTTTCAGCGGGATCTAAGTGTTCTGGTACACGGGGCCGTCCCCGCCCTCTGGGGGTGTAAGCCGGCCACCTTTGGCCGTGATCGCACCGCACTGAACGCAGTTTGAAGGTACTACCTCGATAGTGACATCGCCCTCTTCCGGGGCATCCTCGGGAATCTCATACACCTGGGCGGGGCACATCGACACCCACGCCTCTGCGACCTCGCGCGCAACCGTCTTCTGGATACGAATATGGTTTGGGGCATCGTCGCGTGTAGCGTTGCCCGTGATAAACACGGACCCCAGCTTGTCGAACGTTAGCTCGCCATCCGGCTTCGGATAGTTCTTTGCAGCGCCGTCTATAGATACCTCCTGATCAGCGTCCTTGTGAGTCGCCCATTTTCCGCCTGGGAAGGCTCCTCTAGTTGCAGTCATCGCGACTGCCAGTGCTCCGCCGAGGAAAAATCCCTTGGACATTGCCTGCAGCGTATTGCGTGACCGGTACAAATCCTTGCCTATAAGGCCGTCCTTCACTAAGGAATCGTAGGCTCCGAAGTCGTTGGAGTCCCGTTTCAACGCCTCGACGATCGCCTCGGCGGCGTGCATGCCGGCGTGCATCGCGTAATGGATGCCTTTGATAACCGGAATGTTCATCATTCCGGCACCGTCGCCTGCGATCACCATGCCGGGGACCGAAAGCTGGCTGGGCAACGCCCACCAACCGCCGGCGGGGGCCGTCTTCGCGCCCCAGGCGATGCGCTTGCCGCCATCGAAGATCTCCTTGATGAAGGGATGGGTTTTAAGTTGCTGCAGAGCGTCGTGGCAGGAGAAGGTCGCATCCGTATTTTCAAGCGAGGCGAGCAGACCGATGCATGCCTTGTCCTCACCCATCGGATAGATGAAGCCGCCTCCACCCTCCTTGTACTTGCCATTTGCACGCAACGGCCAACCTATCGTGTGAATCACGCGATCAAGCGGTTTGGGGATCTCCCATACCTCCTTCACGCCGAGCTCCCAAATCTGCGGCTGGTCGCCGTGAATGTCGAAGTAGTCCAGAGCCGCCCCGGTCAGGTGGCCCGCCGTTCCCTCGGCAAGCACGGTCGCCTTTGCTATCACATCGGATCCCGGCTCGAAGTTGGCAAGCTCCTCACCCTCACGACCGCGGCCCTTGTCTCCGCTTCTAATGCCTTTAACCTCTCCGTCCTCGACCAACAGCTTCATCGCAGCGGTCTCGGCTAGCAGGTATACACCCGCCTCCTCGGCTTTACCGGCGAGGAAGCGACCTAGCTCTGAAACCGAAGTCACGTAGTTGCCGTGGTTGTTGAGGTTGGGAGGAGTGGGACGTACGCGAATCGATCTCTTCTCGGTCAGGATATGGACGGCATCCTTCTTGACCTCACCGTATACCGGCCAGTCCTTTGGTGAAAGGTCGGGAAAAAGCTCCTCCATGGCCGATGGCCTCATGACCGCTCCCGAGAGCAGGTGGGCACCGGCAACGCTTCCCTTCTCTATTACCGCAACCGGCACATCACCAAGCTTTTCAGTCAGCTCGGGCTCATCCTCGAGCAGCTGGGTCAGCTTGATCGCGCAGGCCAGGCCCGCAGGCCCACCTCCGACAATCGCCACTCCAACCTCGATGCACTCGTCTTCCGGGTCTACCGGCGGACCGACGAACTCCTCGGCAGGGTTGACCGGGGGCGGATATTTCGAAGGAGCTGTCCCCATGACTTACTGGCCCCCTACCCTTTCTTCGCCTTGATCGCTTCGGTCAGCTTGGGCAGGATCGCGTTCAGGTCTCCGACTATGCCCAGATCCGAGTACTCGAATATCGGCGCGTTCTCGTCCTTGTTGATCGCGACGATGTTCTCTGAGCCCGTCATACCAACCTTGTGTTGAACGGCACCTGACACACCGGCAGACAGGTACAGCTTCGGAGCAACGGTCTTGCCGGTCTGCCCGATCTGTGAGCCGTACGAGTACCAGCCGGCATCGACCACTGCACGAGTGGATGCAACCGCACCGCCCAACGCCTCCGCAAGGTTCTCAAATAGCGGAATTCCCTCCTCGCCACCCACGCCTCTGCCAACGGTGACAAGAAAGTCGGCCTCCTCGATGTTCACGTCTTCGCCGCGCTGCTCGCCGCGTTGGACCATGGTCGACTTCGTCGACCATGCCGAAAGCTCGACATCGACATCGACGATCTCCGCGGACGAGCCATTCCTTTCCCGCACATCGAACGCATTCAGGCGCCCGATTATCACGCCCGGCTCTCCCACGAACTCAATGTCGGATATAACCGAGTCCTGTAGAACCGGCCTGCGAGCGATCAACTTTCCATCTTGGACGGTCACCTCGGTGACCTCCATGGTGACGCCGCTATTCATACGCGCAGCGAGTCCGGCCCCGATCTCGAAGCCGAGCAGACCACCGCCAAACAGTGCATAGTTGTATTCACCGTCAGCGATGACCTTCGCCATTACGTCCACGACCGGCTGAGCCAGTCCTTCTGGTATGCCCTTGGCACGATAGACCTTGGTTGCCCCGTACTTGCCGAGACCCTGGCACAACTCGTCGGTCAGATCGTCACCTCCGACAGCCACGACTGCGGCCTCGCCACCCGTCTCTTCGGCCAGCTTTGCGGCCTCGGAGATCGCTCCCAGCGAGTTGGTGTTGAACTCGCCTTCGAAGCTCAGTGCGTATGTGAGTATTCCGCTCATACCAGTTTCCTCTCTTCCAGCCATGCAACGACTTTCTGAACAGTCTCGTCGGTATCTTCATCTTGAATGATCTGACCGGTCTCCTTCTTTGGAGGAGGGTTGATCGCCACGACCTTTGTGCGCGAACCCTGCTCGCCCACACGGTCCGCCTCGATCCCCGCGTCACCGATCGAGAGAGTGTCCAACTGCTTCTTTTTGGCGCCCATGATTCCCTTCAGCGACATGTACCTGGGCTCGTTTATTGCGTCGCCAACGCTGATGACGGCAGGCAACTCAATCTCGATGGTGTCGTAACCGTACTCGGCCTGCCTTTCGCACCGTAATTTACCGCCGTCGACATCCATCTTGATCACCTGAGTGAGAGATGGCATCTCGAGATACTCCGCGACCACGGCACCGATGGTGTAGCACTCACCGTCAGCCGACTGCTGACCCAACAAGACCAGCCCGGGGTCCTCTTTCTTAAGCACCTGAGCAAGTGCGTAACCGGTTGCACTGACATCTGAGCCCAAAAGCGACTCGTCACACAGGTGTACCGAGCGATCGGCTCCCATCGCGACTGCTTTGTGTATGGCGCCGCGTACGGCGCTCTCCGGTCCCATGGTGACAACTATCACTTCTTCAACGTCTACTGAATCGCCCTCTTTCAACTGCAGAGCCGCCTCTATGGCGTGTGTGTCAAACGGGTTCAAATCCGTTTCACCGCTGCGGTCGAGCCGCATCGTTTCCGGATCGATCCGCATCTCCGCAGCAGCGTGAGGAACTTCTTTTACAAGTACGCAAATCTTCACGTCATTAGCCTCCTTAACAAGCTGCAAGCCAATTCTAGTAGATTGACTGACTGGTCAATCACCAGCGGCCCCCGTCATGAAATCGACAATCTCTTTCGACGACGTCCCGGGGGTGAATACCTCGGACACGCCGACTTTTTTAAGTTCCGTGATGTCGTCAGCCGGGATGGTACCGCCAACGACCAAAGCTACGTCATCCATTCCCTGCTCCTTCAAAAGCTCCGCCACCCGAGGCACAAGCGTCATGTGCGCACCTGACAGAATTGATAGGCCCACGATGTCCACATCTTCCTGAGCAGCTGTAGCGACAATCTGTTCTGGTGTCTGATGCAGGCCCGTGTATATGACCTCCATTCCGGCATCGCGTAGTGTGCGCGCGATGACTTTCGCGCCCCTGTCGTGCCCATCCAGGCCCGGTTTAGCGACCACGACCCTGATCTTCTTACCTGCGCTCTCAGAGCCGCTTGATGCTTTTGCAGTTGCTTGCATAGCTTTGTCGGTGCGGAAGCTTAGCGCCTACTCGATTTTCCAATGAGCTTCAACGTATTGTTAGGCCGCTCTGCGCGTGCGGATCAACTCAATGGCCACCGCAGTCATCGCACCGGCTGCGAGTCCGCCGGCCAGAGTCCAAGCGTTGATGCCATCCTGAAGCAGGCCGAAAACAAAAATGACCGCAACCATCAACAGACCGGCACGCAGCGGGTATGACGACTCTTCCGGAAGTGGACGGACGAGCGCAACGAGCCAAGCGCCCATCAATCCCAATGTTGACACCATCGAACCTGCAGCAACTCCGCCGGTGCCGACTGCGACTGCCAGCAATCCACCACCCACCCCAGCGATCAGGTATATGGCCAGGGTCGGGAAGTGCCCGTAGTGATCTTCCACCAGAATGGCAAAGATGCCAAGCAGGATCAGGCTGAAGAGAAGTTCGAGAATTCCCGTGTGAAGGAACTGGTACGTGATCAGCCTCCCCCATTCGCCTGCGCGTACGGCCGAGACTGAAAGGGCGCCCGGATCTGTAAAGAGGTCGCCGCGAACGTCGAACGCCAGATACGCAAAGATGTTGGCGATTATCAGGAACCCGACCGCGTACGGCGTCCTTGACGATAGGCGTGTCCGTGCCGCCGCCTGTTTGGATGCCCGGCCAATGCGATCTCTTCTATCCCTCAAGTGACGCAGTCGGCTGCGTACGCGCAGTTTGCGGGCACGCCACCAGGACCGCTTGGCCACATCTGCACCGCAGTATGGACACTTGGTGATAAACGGGCTTACGGGTGCACCACAAGTCGGGCAATCGTCTATCGACTTCTTCCTCTTGGGTGTCCTCTCCGGTTTCTGTCCTTCGCTCTGAATGCCCATCTGTCTACCCCCGAAGATCCCGAGTCTTGAGTAATCCTTTAATAGACGGGCGTCTCCGTATAACGCCCGAATATCTCCTGTAGTGACTCGATCATCTCCCCCTCTGTTGCACGCGCCCGGGCACATTCGATCAATCCGGGCATCAGGTTCGTTCCGTCGGAGGCAGCCTGCTTCAACGAAGCAAGTTTCTTTTCCACCTCTTCCGAGTCTCGATCCGCCCGCACGGCCTTGACGCGCTCAACTTGCTTGGCTTCCAGCGCCGGGTCAACTCTCAACGTGTCGATCGGCTCCTCATCCTCCAGCAGATAGTCGTTGATACCGACGACGATGCGCTTTTTATCGTTCACCTCGTTCTGGTACTTGTAAGCAGCATCGGCGATTTCCAGCTGTGGAAAGCTTTGCTTGATTGCTTCAACCATGCCGCCAAGCTCCTCTATCTTTGCGAAGTAGACGTTTGCAGCCTCCTCCATTTGATCTGTCAATGCCTCCACGAAGTAGGAGCCGCCAAGCGGGTCGATCGTATTGGTGACGCCGGTCTCGTGTGCAATCACCTGCTGGGTGCGCAGAGCAAGACGCACCGCTTCTTCCGTCGGCAGCGCCAGAGCCTCGTCGAACGAATTCGTGTGCAGCGACTGCGTGCCGCCGAGAACTCCTGACAGCGCCTCGATCGCGGTTCGTATTATGTTCACCTCCGGCTGCTGGGCAACGAGTGACACTCCTGCCGTCTGCGTGTGAAATCGCATCATCATCGACCGTGGATCCTTTGCGCCAAAGCGTTCTTTCATCACCCGTGCCCAGATCCTCCTCGCAGCCCTGTACTTGGCTATCTCCTCGAAGAAATCGATATGCGCGTTGAAGAAAAAGGAGAGGCGCGGCGCGAAGCTGTCGACATCAAGACCGCGGTCGACTGCCTCCTGAACGTAGGTAAATCCATCCGCGAGCGTGAACGCAAGCTCCTGGACAGCCGTTGATCCCGCCTCGCGAATGTGATAGCCCGATATCGAGATCGGATGCCAGCGCGGCATCTTCTCGGCGCAGAACTCGACCATGTCGGTGACAATCCGCATAGCCGGCTCTATCGGAAAGCACCACTCCTTCTGCGCGATGTACTCCTTGAGTATGTCGGTCTGAATCGTTCCGGCAAGCTTCTCCGGTGGCGCCCCCTGCCTCTCACCAACACAGACGTAGAACGCAAGCATTATCGCGGCAGGCCCGTTGATCGTCATTGATGTTGAAACCTCGCCCAGATCTATCCCGGCAAAAAGGTCTTCCATATCGTCCAGAGTGTCGATGGCCACCCCTTCACGCCCCACCTCGCCGAGCGAGAGAGGGTGGTCGGAGTCGTGACCCATCAGCGACGGCATGTCAAATGCTGTGGACAGGCCCGTCTGACCGTGCTCGATCAGGTAATGAAATCTTTTATTGGTCTCTTCCGCAGTTCCAAAACCGGCAAACTGGCGCATCGTCCAGACTCTGCCCCGGTACATCGATGGATGGATTCCGCGCAGGAACGGGTACTCGCCCGGGTAGCCGATATCCTCGTCGAAGTCCCTGCCCTCCAAATCAGCCGGCGTGTACAGAGGATTTATCGACTCACCGGAGACGGTCGTAAAAAGCTCGTCCCTCTCGGGCTGGCGAGCGTATACCTCGCGAAACCAGCGCTCTGCTTCGCTCTTTGTCCGGTCGTCGTCACCCATGCTCTCCCGTTTTCTTGAAGACGCGGTCTCGCTTGCCAGTAGCTCCATATCTAAGAATCTATCCGAAAACTTTTAAACATCCGAATACGGCTGCAAATCTTCGGATAGATTCTAGGAGTGTAAAGCCCTACCTTCGTAAAGGCATCCTTGCCCAGACGGAACGCAACTTCGATCTTCCCTTCTTCCTGAAGACAAGCCACGTCCCACTGCCCCCGACCGCGCTGGCAAGCAGCGCCGTCAAGCCGATGATCAATCGCCTGCCGAGTTTCTCGAACCGCATTATCTCCCAGTCTTCCTCTTGGGCGATCGCCTTTAACCCCGCGTCGGGATTTACTGCAATGGGATTTCCGACGACCCTCATCATCGGCAGGTCACTCACCGAGTCGCTGTAGGCGTATGAGGCGGACAGATCGATGTCCTCGGCAGCCGCCAGTTCTACTATTCCCTGTGCCTTGCCCTCGCCGTAGGTGAACGGGCCGACGAGCCCTCCCGTGTACACACCGTCCTCGACTTCGGCCACCGTGGATACACATCCGTCCATCTGCAGCGTGGCCGCCAAGAGGTCGACTACCTCTTTCCAGGCGGCCGTGGCGATGTATGCCTTGCGCCCCAAGTCCTGGTGCCGGCGCACCTCCTCGAGCATCTGCGGGTATATCCGTGGCAGTATCCCCGCCATGATCTCCGGTGAAAGTCGACCGAGCTCGACCACCGAATTGCCCGCGATCGATTCGAGAATGCGGTCGCGTAGCGCCTGTGCGGTCGCGTCCGTCGATCCCCGAAGCCTGAACTTGATCTGCTGCCACGCGTCGCTCACAATCTCGCGCCGGGTCAATGACCCGGCCTTGTAGGCGGCACGCCCGAAGTGGTATGCACTCGAGCCGGCCATCAGCGTTCGATCGAGATCAAAGAAGGCCGCACCTCCTTTTCCGGCATCATGCGGGCCGGTTATCTTTATCTCGTTTTCTTGTCTGTCAGCCTTTTTCACACTTGACCACTATCCACGATCAGACCCTTCGGTCGCGTAGTTTATCCCCGAGCTCCAAGAGCTCCTTCAGGACGACGTCCCCGTCGCCTCGATAATCATCGCGTCACCTTGACCGCCGCCCGAGCAGATAGTTGCACAGCCCAAGCCGCCTCCGCGACGCTGAAGTTCGAAGGCGAGAGTCATCAGGATACGCGCACCCGATGCCCCGATCGGATGTCCCAGCGCAACCGCGCCTCCGTTGACGTTGACTTTATCCTCATCGAGGCCGAGCATGCGTGACGAGTTGATCGCCACGGAGGCAAAAGCCTCGTTTATCTCCCAGAGATCTATCTGGTCGGCCTCCAACCCCGCCTTCTCAAGTGCCAGTTTTGCCGCGTTCGCAGGTGTTCGAGCCAGGTACGCATACTCATCGGCGACCTGGCCGACGGAGACGATGCGCGCGAGCGGCTTTCTGCCATTACTACCTGCCCACTCCGACGATGCAACAACCAGTGCACCGGCACCGTCGTTAACTCCCGGGGCGTTTCCCGCAGTGTGCGAGCCGTTCTCCGTGAATGCCGGCGGCAGTTTGGCAAGCCGCTCCAGAGTCGTATCGTCACGCGGCGCCTCATCTACTTCGACTACGTTCTCGCCCTTTCTGGTCTTGACGGTGACGGGCGTTATCTCCTCCGCAAGCCTGCCCTCCTCGGTCGCTTTAACGGCCCGCTCATGACTTCGAAGCGACCACTGGTCCATGTCGGCCCGTGTCAGCTCCAGCTCGTCGGCCACCTCGCTCGCGTCCACAAGCATGTGCTTGCCCGAGAAGGGATTTGTGAGCCCGTCGAGGACCATCTCGTCGATCGCCTTGGCGTCGCCCATGCGAATGCCGAAACGGGCCTTGGTCATGAGATACGGAGCGCTGGACATCGATTCCATGCCTCCCCCGACAGCCACATCGATGTCACCGGCTCGAACCGCCTGGTCGATTACCGCCACCGACCGTATGCCCGATGCGCAAACCTTGTTCATCGTCTCCGAGGGCACCTTCTTCGGGATACCGCCCTTGATCTGAGCCTGCCGTGAGGGAATCTGTCCCTGGCCGGCCTGCAGAACCTGGCCGAAAACAACCTGTTCGACCGCATCCGGCTCCACCTCGGCGTTCTTCAGTGCGGCTTCAATGACGACGCCGCCCAGGTCGGTGGCGTCTTTTGAGGCAAGAGCCCCGCCCATCTTTCCAAAAGGAGTGCGCGCGGCACCCAGTATCACTGTCTCAGGCATTTATTCCCTCTCGTTTTGTAACTATTCAGCACGTATCGCCTTATCAACGTTTCCGCTCACCGGCCGGCGCGCACGCCGCCGGTCGGTGTGGGTATGTGTCATCTGAAGACAAATAACTGTACAGGGATCTCATTCGAGATCCTTCACACCTTCGGTGTTCAGGACGACATCCATGCCGGTTCCTTAACGACGCTCAGCCGCAGATTCCATTGATGTATGGGGGTGGAGAATAGTTACCTCGCTTTTATCATTACGATCAACAACTGGTCAGCCTCGGTGTGCGTGACCCCGGGAATCTTGACATCCTCTCGGCCGTAAACGACCGAGATTCCTAAGCGGCCAGTGCCGGTTGGGCGAGAACGCTCTTCTCATCGAGGATCTCAGGTTCCTGCTTCATCGACCCATCCAACGACGAGTCTCCACAAGCTGCCACGGCAAGCCCTGCCGCGGGGACGGATTTCTTCAACAGAGCGATCCCCCGTCCGAGGATCACCTTGGCCGCGTTTGTATCGGCATTTGCGGTGTAGCCACACTCAAGGCATGAAAACACCGCTTGAGTCTTGCGGTTGTCTTCGTGCGTGTAGCCACACTGCGAGCATTCCTGGCTTGAATAGGCTGCATCTACCGCAACCTTCATAGAGCCGTACCAAAGACATTTGTAGTCGAGCATCCTGTCTACCAAGCCCCATCCAGATTCAAGGATGGCTCTGTTTAAGCCGGATTTTGCCTTGACGTTTGTGCCGGGAGCATCAACGGTGCCACGAGCCGAGTGGGTCATGTTACGTATGCGAAGCTTCTCTGCCACAACTACCGCATATTTCTTGGCGAGCCTCGTCGTTGACTTATGGCAGAAGTCGTATCTTCGCCTGGATCGCCTTGCGTGTATGGGTGCGATCTTGCGCTTGGTCTTGCGCTGATTGTTCGAGCCTCTGACTTGCCGCTCGCGCTTGCGCTCCAAGCGAAGCAAGCGCTCGGTTTCTTTCCTGCTGCGTTTGGGCATGTCGTATTGCTCTCCGCTAGATGTAGCGATGGCATGGACGCCGCCGCGATCTATGCCGACCGCATTGCCGCCGTTGGGAGGATTGCGCCTGTCCGGTAGCTCTACATTGATCGACACATACCAAGCGCCTGCCTCGTATCTGATCGTGGCGTGTTTTATCTCACCACGTAAAGAACAGGAACGGCGGTAGCGGGCCCAGCCCAATCCCTGAAGCTTGACTTCCGCCCACTTGCGGGAGAGCTTGCGGGCTTCCACGTGCTGAGGAACCCGGAAACTCTCTGCCTGCCACTTACGCTTGAAGCGCGGGTAGGAAGCGATGCCTTTGAAGAAGCGCCCGTAGGCTGTCTCGACGTCCTTAAGCGCCTGCTGGAGTATCTGTTGAGGGATCTCTTTAAGCCAGGGAGCTATCTCAGTATCGTCGCGCAGCTCTTTTAGATCGGCGCACTGACGGGTATATCCAGGCGAGCGGCCGGCCACTGAGTAGGCAAGCTTGCGCTGCTCTAAGCCCAGGTTGTATATGAAGCGTCTTGCACCGCAGAAGCGGAGCATCTTCTGCTCTTGTGTGAGTGTGGGATAGAGGCGGTATCGGCGACCGACGAACATGTGTTCGAGCATACAACCGCCGTAGGATCGGTCTTTGTGTCCTTGAAATAACTCAATACGCCGTGGCCGGAGGTGTGAAACGCAGATGTACAAACATTTTGTCCTTCCGAGCTTAAAAGCCGATTCTGGCGCGGGCATCTCTGGTCGCGTGAGCTGCTTTGCCGGTTCGTGTGGAGGCGCGCCGATATCCGTCTTGCGTACGTATGTAGATGAGCAGCGCTCACCTGCGGCTCGATGACCGGGGCATAACCCCGGTGGCCTATCCATCCCGGACGTGAACGACCGGGCTTTTCGGCCGGCTTGGGTAACGAAGCGTGCCATTGCACGGTTTTTTCCGCTGATCGGCTCAGGTAGACTGCACGCCAAGTGCAGGTCGAAACTACAACAACGCCCCCGCCCAAGATCGACTGCGACGTACTCTGTGCCGGGATATTCGAGGAAGGCGATACCGCCGCGTGGATAGAGGGACGAGCCCGGAAGCTGATTGAAGACGGTGTTGCGAGGACCGGCGAAAGCAAGTTAACGACGGTTCACGGCGATGAGCACCACCTGATCCTGGTCGGCTTGGGAAAGCGTGACGAATTCGATGCGGAGAAGGCGAGAAAGGCAAGTGCAAGCGCACTGGGTGGAGCCAAGGAGGCCGGCGCCGAAACGCTCTGCTGGGCGGTACCTGAGGGAATTTCGCAAGCTGAGACCGCAGCCGCGCTTGTCGAGGGAACCGTGCTCGCTTCCTTCGAGTTCGACAAGTACAAGAGTCAAGACTCCGATGACGATGAAAAAAACAAGGTAGGGCGCCTGATACTCACCAGCAATGAAGATGTGGCCGACGTTGTGGCAGCGGCCCTAATCGTCGTGGAGAGTCAGAATGTCGTACGCGAGCTGCAGACCCTTCCTTCAAATGTAGTGACCCCAAGCTACCTGGCAAACCATGCATCCGCGCTTGCCGACGAGATCGACGGCCTGACCGTCGAAGTCCTGGATGGAGCTACGATCGAAAAGAAGAAGATGGGTGGCATCACCTCCGTGGCCCGTGGATCGGATCAGGAGCCCAAGCTGATTATCATGCGCTACGAGGGCGAGGGCGCATCCGATGAGCTTCTCGGCATAGTGGGCAAGGCCGTCACATTTGACACCGGCGGCTACTCGATCAAGCCGGCTTCCAAGATGCATGAGATGAAGATGGACATGTCCGGCGGCGCCACGGCAATCCAGGCCACGGCATCGATCGCAACGCTCGGGTTACCCGTGAAGGTCGTTACCGTAGTGCCGGCAACCGAAAACATGGTTTCCGGAAAGGCCACCAAGCCGGGAGATATTGTCACGACCTACTCGGGCAAGACCGTCGAGGTGATAAACACCGACGCCGAGGGCCGCATGATCCTCGCCGACGCGCTCGCCTATGCAACGACCGATCTGGGAGCCGACAGAGTCGTCGATCTCGCAACCCTGACCGGCGCGATAATCGTGGCTCTGGGCTCGACCTACGCCGGCCTCATGTCAAATGACGACGGGCTCGCCGATGCATTGGAGAGTGCCGGTAACAGGAGCGGTGAGCTCGTATGGCGCTTGCCAATGCACGAGGAGTACTTCGAACTGACCAAGGGCACCATCACCGACCTGGTGAACGCTTCCGAATCACGCAAGGCGAGTCCGATCTACGCAGCAGCTTTCCTGGAACAGTTCATCGACGACAAGAAGTGGGCCCATATCGATATCGCCGGTACGGCCTGGGACGTGGGCCGCAGCTACGTCGGCAACGGACCAACTGGCTTCGGTGTACGCCTGCTCGTAGAGTTCGTGCGCGGCCAGATTTAGCGCGAGGCAGTGATCAATCAGCTGACGTTGACCAGCTTTCCGGGTCAGTGTAGACCTTTTTTATCCAGGGCCGTGAAACGGCAAAACTGGTGCTTTTGTCTTTCTCCGAAAGTGTCTTGATTGGCACAATTTTCAAGGATGACGACGGCGTAAAACGTTCGAATGTGTCTCCCCTGGGTACGTGACCAGCATGACTACCTCCAGAAACACGGTGCCAGCCGCTGTATTTAGCCCACTCGTTTTTACAGCTCTTGCATCCTCGATAGTCGTTGTGCGCAGACGATCTCACATGTTTAGTGCCATCCCGGCTTATGCGTACCTGATAGCTCTCCCAGTCGTCACGGTGGTACCAGCGCAAGGGTTTCCTCAAAGGATGGGGAACGGGTCCCGCACCGGTCGTGCTGTCGGCAAAGTAGAGCCAGTACTGGATGTATTTGTAGCCATCCTTTTCTACTACGTGAGTAAATACTGTCGCAGGCCACCCACTCTTGGACATGCTCACCGCTCCGGTACTTTCAAACCCATCGGCACACTCGGTTTCTCTGCACTGGCGAAAATCGACAGGCATGGCCTTTGTCCCGAACTCATAGACGATATTCGGCGCCAGGCTCTTTACCAGGTCTGCATCTCTTTCTCCGTACGCATCGATCAGGGCCGTTGGCTTCATGCAGCTACCTGATCCACGAACAGCGCAGACGATCTTGTCGAAGATTGCAGCTCCAAACGCACGGCCGTTGAACACGCCGGCTGTCCCCGCAATCGCGATAATTCCGGTAAGCAGTGTTGACAGCAGCAGTGTCAGGCCGATCCACTCCACCGCAGCCTGACCGCCCTGTCCCCGCCCGAGCCTCTTCAGAAAACTATCCATAGCTATCCATCTTTGATTCGCCGTCAACGGCCAGATCAGCTTCGACCCTAGACCTGCAGACAACCCCTGTCTTTAACGTATGCCAAAACAATGTGACAATTCTGTGACTAGTATCCGCCGCCATGAACTTTGAACTGACAGACGACCAAAAAGTGATTCGCTCAAGCATCCGTGACTTCGCCGAGTCGGAGATCGCCCCAGTGGCAGAGGAGCTTGACCGAAACAAACAGTTTCCCTACGAGATCATCGCCAAGCTGGGTGAGCTCGGCTTCATGGGAATGATCTACCCGGAGGAGTATGGAGGAGCCGACGCCGACAGCATCAGCTACGCGATCGTCATCGAGGAACTGGGCAGAATCGATACTTCAGTCGGCATCACCGTCGCCGCCCACACCTCGCTGGGAATCATGCCGATCTACGCTTGGGGCACCGACGAGCAGAAAAGCGAGTGGCTTCCCGAGCTCTGCTCAGGACGCAAACTCGCGGCTTTCGGGCTTACGGAGCCAGAGGCCGGCTCGGATGCGGGAGCCACCCGAACAACTGCCAAACTGGAAAACGGCGAGTGGGTGATAAACGGCGCCAAGCAGTTCATAACCAACTCCGGCACCGACATCTCGGGCTGCGTCATCATCACCGCGCTGACCGGCAGCACGAACGGCAAGCGGGAGATCTCGACCATCCTGGTGCCCAACGGTACACCGGGCTACGAGGTGGGCGAGCCGTACCGAAAGATGGGCTGGAACGCCTCCGACACTCGACCGCTCAACTTCACCGACTGCCGAGTCCCGGAGGAGAACCTGCTCGGTCGCCGTGGCGAGGGATTCAAGGAGTTCCTGCACCTGCTCGACGGCGGGCGTGTCGGCGTAGCAGCCCTGGCCCTCGGCCTCGCCCAGGGAGCGTTCGACCAAGCGCTCGCCTACGCCAAGGAACGCCATGCCTTCGGGAAGCCGATCTCCAAGTTTCAGACGATCCAGGCAAAGCTGGCTGACCTGTCGGCGGAGATCGAGGCCGTACGGCTGATGACCTACAAGGCCGCATATTTGAGGGAACAGGGCAAACCGTTCACCATTGAGGCTGCACAGGCCAAGCTGAAAGCGGGCCGGCTGGCAGTGCGTGCGACCGAGGAGGCAGTCCAGATACACGGTGGTTACGGTTACATCGAGGAGTATCCGGTCTGCCGCTACTACCGCGACGCCAAGATCATGACCATCGGCGAGGGAACCGACGAAGTCCAGCAGATGGTGATCGCCAGGCTGCTGGGCTGCTAGAGACGTTTCTGGCCGCCTGCGGACGCCAGGTTTTAGAAAGCTCAATAAAGATCCGTACTTTTGAGGCCGGCACCTGTTCTAACCATACCCTGGCATCTTGAACGGATTCGGGGTATGTTGAACCAATGCCAACAGCTAAGGAGAGATCAGTGGACACACGATCATTGCCAAAACGTTTCACCATTCTGTTTGTCGCAGTGGCCCTTGCCGCCGGATTCGCACTTGCCGGCTGTGGCAGCAGCGACGATGACTCAACCGATACGAATGGAGCAGACCAGACTCAGACCACGACGGGTGGTTCAGAGACCGATGGCTCTGGCGGCGCCCCGGCGGGATTGGTACGAGGCATCTCCAACGGCATGGTCATCACCTACAACAAGGGCGGCTTTAACCTGCAGCTGAATGACGAGGCCTCGGATGACCTTCGCAGCCAGGTGCAGGGCAATACGGTCGAGGTCAAGTGCGGCGAAGTGACGGGATCCGGCGAGTGGGTCGCCGATAGTAACGCTGCGACGTTTCTTGCCGAGGGAGACGCTGACTCGATTGACGAGTGCACCGTCTACGAGAGCGGCACACCTCTGGCAACGGCAACGATGGCGCCGCCTGGACAGTAGAGGCGCCACCGCGCCGCCAGCCTAGGCCCTTACATATCGAGTAGCCTGAGTGCGGCGGAAGCCGGGTCCAGACGACGCTCGGCAACATCTCTCAATAGATCGTCAACGGCCGGGTTGTCACGAACCTCATCTTCCAACCTGTGCCTCAGCCTGGAGGCGGCAATCGACATCACCTCGTTCATCAGGTTACGGCCGCGCCTGTCTTCGAGTGTTCCCTCCTTGACCACATACTCCTGATGTGCGGCGATCTGCTTTTCAAGCTCGTCGATACCAACTTCGTTCGATGCCTCGGTCCTGAGGATCGGAACCTTCCAGCCCGTGTCCGGGCCCAGTGCCATCACCCCCCGAACCTCGCGCACCATGGTATCGGCCATCGGATGATCCGCCTTGTTCACGACGATTATGTCGGGAATCTCCATGACACCCGCCTTGAGAGCCTGGACCGAGTCGCCCGAGCCCGGCATCAGCACCAGTAAGAGCGTGTCCGCATGGTCGATGATGTCCACCTCGGCCTGCCCGACACCAACGGTTTCAAGAAAGATCACGTCTACACCCGACGCGTCCATCAGCAAGGTTGTCTGCAACGTCGCCTCCGAGAGCCCACCCAGCGCACCACGGCTGGCCATCGAGCGAATAAAGACACCTTCGTCCAGAAAATGATCCGCAAGCCGTATTCGATCGCCCAGTACGGCACCTTGGCTAAAAGGGCTTGATGGGTCGATGGCGAGGGTTGCCACCTCCCTGCCCTGTTTGCGTGCGTACGCAATCAATGCACCTATCAGTGTGCTCTTGCCAACGCCGGGCGAGCCGGTAACGCCAATGATGTTTGCCTTGCCGGTTTCTGGATAGACGGCGCTGACAAGCTCGCGTCCATCGGCCTCACCGTTCTCAACCAGAGAGATTCCACGGGCCAGTGCGCGCTTGTCTCCCGCAGTCAATTGCGCCGCGAGGTCCTTTACTTCGGGCTTCGAGCTGTCCGAGCTGTTCATCCGACGCCTATTATGCACGTCATGACAGCTACATCGCAATAATTGATCGCGAGGCATGACTGTTGTGAGCCAATCGAACTCAAATTCTCAAAGACGCGGAGGGCCCATCGCAGGCCTCAAGTTCCTGATTGAAAAGCGGATGATCACTCCAAAGTACGGTCTGCTCCTGGCACGATTGATCTGGCGGAAGTATCTCACCCCTTCTGGCTGGCGAATGCATCTTTCTGGGATGCTCTTCCTCGGCAGCAGGGTCGCCATCCAGATCGGCAAGCGAGGGCGCATCGGCTTCGGCCGCTGGGTCTGGATCGGGCACGGCACGAAGCTGCGCTGCCACGAGGGCGAGATATACATCGGCTCGAAAACCGTGATGGGCCAGGACTGCACCCTTTCCGCATACCGGCACATCCACGTCGGTGAACAGTGCATCTTCGCCGACCACGTGATGCTGATCGACTTCGACCACAGCGTCGTTGATGTTGAGGTCCCTGTCCGCAGGCAAGGTATATACATGCGCGATGTAGACGTTGGCTCGAACGTCTGGATTGGCCACGGAGCGATGATTCTGCGTGGTGTCTCTGTGGGCGACAATGCCATCATTGGCGCGGGCGCCGTTGTAACAAAAGATGTCCCGCCAAATGCCGTGGCCGCCGGAGTGCCCGCCCGCGTGATCAGGATGCGAGAGGCGCCGAAGTCTCTTTCGTGGTGACACCCATCAGCGACAGATAGAGATCTCTGGTTCGAATACCTACGTCTGCCCAGTCGAACTCACGGATATGCTTCCGGCCCTCTTCGGCCATGCTCTGCCGCAAGCTCTCATCGCTGAGGACCTTTATCGCCACCTCGGCGAGCGAGTCCGAATCCTTCGACTTAAACCTCAGACCGACGTCGTCATTGGGAACTACTTCCCTCAAGCCACCGGTATCGGCGACTATGCAGGGGCTTCCGGAGGCCATCGCCTCCAGTGCAACCAGCCCGAAGGGCTCGTAGATACTGGGGACAACGGTCAGATCTGCAACGCAGTAGAGTGAATGCAGCACGTCGTCACCTATCCAGCCTACGAACTTGCCGTGCTTGTCCAGACCAAGCTCGGTCACTTGCTTGCGCAACTCCTGCTCATGCGTGCCCGATCCGGCCACAATGAAGCGCACGTTCCCCAGTTCAGATATAACCCGGGGCATCGCATCGAGCGCCAGTTGAAAACCCTTTTCGTAGACCAAGCGACCCATAAGCAGTACCAGGTGCTCGTCCTCGGACGCAAACTGTCTGCGTAGCTCATCGAGATCCTCCTGCGGGTTCATGTCCCTCGGGTCTATTCCGTTGTAGATCACCTCGATACCTTCCATATCGATACTGAAAATGTCCGCGATCTGCTCTCGCATGTAAGCCGAGCAGGCAATAACCCTGTCGGCCCGGTTGACGATCCACTTCTCGACGCCGTGGATATACGACTGGGGATGTGCGTCGACCCAGCCTTGGTGACGACCGTACTCGGTTGCATGAATGGTGAACACCAGCGGTGTCTCGAACAGTTTGCCCAGATGCGAGCCGGCATAGGCCACGAGCCAGTCGTGCCCGTGAATCAGGTCAAAGTCCTGTTTGCGCGCTATCTCCACTCCTGCCGCCAGCATGTCTAGATTCATCTGAACGACCCAGGTGACGAACTCTTCCAGATCGGCAGGCCGTTCCGGCTCACGGACGCGGTGCAATACGACTCCGTTGACGATGTCTTCGTCCGGCGACTCCTCGCAGCTTCGGGTGAGCACATGGACCTCGACGCCGAGATCGACCAGCGATTCCGAGAGTTTGTGCACGTGGCGTGCCAGGCCGCCCTCGATAAGTGGCGGATACTCCCATGAAAGCATCAAGACTCGCGCCATCAGGTTGCCAGAGTAGCGGTTGGCGGATGAAATAGTGAGCCTAGGTCGACATCGGGCGCAAGTGACCTCAATTGAGCCTCGATCAAACTCTCGGTTCCGTCATGCTCCGCCCCGATTCGGGACAGGGCCCGTTCAAACTCCCTGCGGTGCGATCGAACTCTCTCACGGGGGTAGTCGGCTGCCAACTCGCGACTCTCCATGAAGCCCCAGTCGCTCGACTGAATGGCGAGAAGCTCGCGCGACGCCCTCAGTGCCGCACCATCCGCCGGTAAGTCTCGCCCGTTTCCTCCCGCCACGACTTGCTGCTGGGCCGATAGCTTGCCGATCAGCTTGATCTCAGCTTCCCTCGCCGCCCAGACAAGATCTGCAGTCCGAGGGCAATCCCATGTTGAAAGGTCTTTCCCCTGACCCCAACTGCTGCCGTGAAGCTCGCGCTCGACGGCCTTGAAGTCGGCCAGCCCATCCGGCAGGACCGTGAGTCTGAGCCCCACTTCAGACGCCACGTCGACCACGGCCTCTAGCCAAGCGAGGCCCTCATACCACCAGTGACCCAGTAGCTCCGTGTCGAGTGCACAGGTCACCAGCCCCGGACGATCGCGTTCGTTCCGGTAGTCGTCGAGCAACGACACGACCTTCGAGACAAAATCTCGCGCATGCTGCTGCACTACGGGAACGGTGTGCTCGGCTTGATAGACACCTCCCCCGTTCTTGAACGGGCGCATCCCATGCATGCTGTGAGCGTGATAGTCACGGTACTCCGAATGCGCGGGATAACCGCCATCACTCCAGACCAACTCAACCGTCGGCCAATCCACAGGAACGGCGATCGGCCCTGCGGGTGTATGGACCGGCTCCAGCGTATCCAGGCGCTCTCCCTTTCCGGTCTGGTCGACGCAGAACGAATCGACGCCATTCTCGAACATAAGGCGTTCGAGGCCGGGCTCATAAGCACACTCAGGAAGCCAGAATCCGCCGCTCCAACCGCCGAATCGCCTCCGATGTGACCGGATTCCGGTGTCCAGTTGAAGGCGCCGGCCGGCCTCGGTTGCTACCAGCGGCAGCGTCGCATGGGTTGCAGTCGATGTCCACAGGGTCACAACGCCCCGATCCTGCAACTGCCTGAACGCCGGTAACAGGCGCTTGTCGAGAGACTCGAAGAGCCGAAGTGACCGCACATAATCATCCGTAATCCGACTCAGTGCCCCCGCCATCTCGGTCTCACCCTTGCGTTCGTACTCAAGCGCTTGATCGCTAGATAGCTTCATTCGAACGTCGGTGCAGTATGTGGAGAACCGCCGATCGAGATCCGCAGCTTCTAGCTGATCGCATAGAACCGGGGTCAGTCCCAGGCTCAGCACGTCCCCGCGCCCGGCATCTGCCCACTTCTCGCACAACTCGATCAGCGGCACGTAGACTGAAGCCATCGCCTCTAAAAGCCACTCCTCTCCAAACGGCCAGGTACCAAATCCCTCCACGTAGGGCATATGCGAGTGCAGAACCAGTGCAAGAGCACCTCGATCGGATTCAGCCATGGTTCTCTCTCAATCTCCCCACTACTTCCTGCAAACGGCTACAAAGTCCAGTGCGCCATCCAGTTTGTCGACAGCTATGCGAAAGTCGTCGCATGCAATCACTCCTGTAAACCATCGATAGAAGCGGTCGCTCAACCCCATTCTTCTGTGAATCCTGTCCCAGCCGAGCTTTAACGCAACATCGTGGGCTTGAAGCTTCCGCGCGTGGAACACACCGTACAACTCAACTCTGGAAAAGTGCCGGGCAAGCAGATCATTGAACTCCTCTGCCGTGTACTCCGTCACGTGCCAGGGATTGTCCGACTTCTCAGCACCGGGTGGAGCAAGCGTCAGCCTGTTCGGAGTGCTTATATAACAGATCCCGGAGGGTCCAAGCTGATCCCGGAAATGCCTGAGAGCCATATCCGGATCCTGCAGATGTTCGATCGTCTGCAAAAAAACAATCGCGTCGTAGGCGTCGCCACCCACGTGCGCTTCAACAAGGGAGCGCTCAAATCTCAAGTTTGGCCGGCGATACTTGAGACGCGCGTGTTCGAACGTCTCGGGGTTTGCATCCACTCCAACAACGCCCCTCGCACGCCGGGCAATCTCATCCGAGCCGTACCCCTCTCCACACGCCATATCCGCAACCTGCGCGCCGCTGCATTTTTTCGCGATCCACCGGTAGACAACGAGATGGCGCTGGAACCAGTAGTTCTCCTCGGCTACGTCCGGCAACGTGCGCTCGCCCGTAATCTCAAGAGGCGGCACGTCAGCCGGTTGATTTTGCTGTTTCAACGCTTCTGGCACATGTCATAGGGTACGAAAAAATACTGTTTGCATATATTTGTCATCTATGCCGCTTACAGAGAGCTATATAAAAGACGTAAATACTCGCTATCACGACATCGCCGCGTCCGATTACGACTTCAAATGGGGAATCGACTTCAACGAGATTGGCAGGCATCAAGTCCTTTCCAAGGTTCGAAAGGCTCTCGGTGCAGAGCCTGGCCATTTCCGGCGCGCACTCGAGGTCGGAGCGGGAACGGGATACTTCTCGCTGAATCTGGCAAGAGCCGGCGTGCTTGGACAGGTAACCGCCACAGACATCTCGCCGGGAATGTTGGAGACGTTAAAAAAGAATGCGGGCACACATGGCATCGATGTCACGACGGTCCGCAGCGAGGCTGAGTCCCTCCCTTTCGCGGATTCAAGCTTCGACCTTGTCTTCGGCCATGCGGTACTCCACCACATATGCGATCTACAACAGGCATTCGACGAGTTCATGAGGGTGTTGGAACCGGGCGGCACGCTGGTTTTCTGTGGCGAGCCGACATCATCGGGTGACAGGGTCGCATCCCTCCCCAAGGGAGCGGGTCAGATCATGGGTCCAATCTGGAGACGGGCTATGGGCGCAACGAAGCGGGCAAAGGAACATGAGCCCTCGTCCGAAAGCGATAGAAGTGAGGAGAGCATCGGGCGTCTCGAGCGGCACGTGGACGTTCACGCGTTCAGGCCCCGGGATCTGAGCGCGGTTGCCGAAAGCGCCGGCTTTGAAGAAGTTCGGATAAGCGGTGAGGAGCTCCTGGCAAACGCCTTCGGATGGTTTGCTCGTAGCCTGGAAGCCGGAGCGGAGCCCAACTCCGTACCGGATCGCTGGCGTTGGCTTGCCTTCCGCACCTACGTCGCATTGCAGAGACTGGACGGCGTGGCACTCGAGCCACATCTGCCACCACAGCTTTTTTACAACCTCCTGCTCTCGGCCGTGAAACCCCAGGCCAGATGACTGTAGATGCACGAGGTCTGAAGTGCCCCCTACCACGGCTGAAGGCCGAGCTTGCAATGCGCAGTATCGCGCCGGGAGAATGCATAGAGCTCCTGACCGACGACCCCGAAGCTCCCGTGGACATCGCAGCATGGTGCGCAGATCGAGGCCATCAGGTCGTCGAGCAGACGGAAGAGGACGGGGTCTGGCGATTCTCGATCAGAAAGTCGGACGACGATTGAAGGCTAGGCGTACGCCACCGCGCCACCGCGCCTGGGGTCACCGGCACCATGGAGCTCACCGGTTTCTGCGTCACGGACGCAGGCCTGCACACCACCGAAGTAGAGATTCATACCCTGCCAACGATTCAATTCGTAGCCGCCGCGCTCAAGTTCCCGGATCTCCGACTCATCGATGCCCGGCTCTAGGTCTACCACTTCATTCTCTACGTGTGCCCTGCCCGAATTCACCGCCTCTTCGATCGGCATGCCACGGTCGACGACGTTGATAACCGTCTGCAGGATCGCTGACCGCAGCCGGTTCGACCCAGCGCTTCCCAGGGTTAGCTCAACCTCCCCATCACGCAAGACGACGGTCGGCGCCATCATGCTCGGGACACGATGACCGGGATCTGATACATGGAATCCAAGCGGGTTCAAGTCCTCCTCTCCGAGCATGTTGTTGAGGTGGACGGCCGTGCCGGGAGGAAGTATTCCTGACCCCGTGCCGTTCGAGCATGTGACGCTGGCACTGTTCCCGTTCGCGTCGATCACCGATATATGAGTGGTTGATCCCAACCCGTTCAGACGACGTCGCACGTTCTCGTCAGCCGTATCAAGGTGGGCACTCGACAGAAAGCTGTCGAGATAGCCGTCTTCAATCAGGCCCCGGCTGAACTGATCCGTGCGTGCGCGATTCGCCTCTTCCATTACCTCAACCAGAAGGCGTAGGCTCGGCGTGCCACCGTGTCTCTCGATCAGGTCCAAGCAGTAGGCGATCAGGATTCCGCCAGATGATGGTGGAGGGTTTGTAAGCACCTTTCGCCCGCGATAATCTGCCCGGGCCGACTTCCGCTCGATAACGTCATAAGCGGCCAGATCTTCCATGGTTATCGTCCCGCCGTGGCGGCAAACCCATTCAGAAACCTTCTCGGCAATCTGGCCCGTGTAGAACGGCTCTGGCCCTTCCTGTACAAGCATCTCCAACGCCTCCGCCAGCGCGGGGAATTTGAATGTGTCGCCCTCGCGCAGCACTCGTCCCTCGGGTGCGTACAGTGCTCTCGTTCCCTCGTACTTCGTGAGAATGGGCTCCAGGATCTCGCATATGTAGCCCTGTATCTTGTTTACCGTGCTGCCCTCGAGCGCATATCTGATGCCAGGTTTGGCCAGATCCTCGAGAGGTACGGTCCCATAACGCTCAGCTGCTTCCCAGACACCTTTGGGATTGCCGTATACCCCGTTCGACGCGGCTCCTATATTGAAAATCTGGGGTGTCTGATCGAACATCACGCTGATCGGAACCAGCTCACCGCGCTTGCTGAGATCGGCACCACGCCCGGGCTCCTCAACGAAGAAGTCGAGCATGTGATCCTCGCCTCCCGATAGATGGATCAGCATGAATCCCCCGGCGCCAAACCCTGTGAGTGGGCTCTCTACGGCAAATGATGTCAGTATGGCGCAGAGCGCTGCGTCAACAGCGTTCCCGCCCTCGCGCAGTATCGAGGCTCCAGCCTCGGCAGTGAGGGGATGCCCGGCCGCTACAACACCCTGTTTAGCCATAACGCCGCTTCAGCCGGATGATCATGGCTACCCCTGAACCTACAGGTAAGAGCTTCCCGCTATCCCTGTGGCATGAACTCAGGCACGTCGATCTCTCCCAGCTTGCCGCCGCCCGCTGAACTGCCTGAGTCTGACCTTTTAGCGCTCTTGACAACCGGGTCATGACGGCCGTATCTGGGCTTCTCATCAGAGGAGTCAAGCTGCTTCCTCCCCGGCTTCTGACCAAAGCTGGTTGCAACAACCGTGACCCAAACCTGGTCTCCGACCTTCTCGTCGATCATCGCACCAAAGATGATGTTTGCATCCGGGTGCGCCGCCTCTGCGACGGCCTTGGCCGCATCGTTGACTTCCCACAAGGAAAGATCTTTTCCGCCCGTTATCGACAGCAAAATTGAGCGTGCCCCTTCTACGGAGGTCTCGAGCAGCGGTGATGATACGGCCTGGACTGCCGCATCCATGGATCTCTGCTCACCCTCTCCCATGCCGATTCCCAGGAGCGCGTCCCCGGCCTCGGACATGACTGTCCGCACATCCGCAAAGTCAAGGTTGATAAGGCCCGGAAGCGTCACGAGGTCGGAGATTCCCTGTACGCCCTGCCTCAAGACATCGTCCGCAAAGCGGAAGGCATGAATCATCGAGGTCCCCTGATCAAGAACCGACAGCAGGCGGTTGTTTGGGATAACAATCAGGGTATCCACCTGCTGGCGCAGGTCGCTCACCCCAAGTTCTCCTTGAGATTTTCTCTTTGACCCTTCGAACGTGAATGGCTTCGTGATTATTCCAACCGTCAGCGCTCCAACCGCGCGGGCAACCTGGGCCACCACCGGCGCTGCACCTGTCCCTGTGCCTCCGCCCGATCCCGCCGTGATGAACACCATGTCGCTGCCTTTGAGAAGGCTCTTTACCTTGTCCCTGTCCTCTTCGATCGCCTCTCTGCCTATGACCGGGTCCGATCCCGCCCCGAGGCCCTTTGTGATCTGCTCGCCAATATGCACAGTGACGTCGGCCGCACTCTCCTGCAGCGACTGCAAGTCGGTGTTTATCGCGATGAACTCTACGCCCTCGACGCCGGCCTCGATCATCCTGTTGACGGCGTTGACCCCTGCGCCCCCGACTCCAACAACACGGATCGTCGGGTTGCTGACACTTTCCTCTGTTACCTTTGTGGGGTCCGGCCTGCCGGCGGTCCTGTCTGACCTATCCAGGATTTTGTGCGGAACTGCGGATGAGAAAGCATCTTTTATGCGCTGCTTCGGACTCGGAGCCGCAACGTCGGCCCGTGCTTCTTCTTGGTCCAGTTGCTGTTGCCTCAACTCTTGCTCGGATACCTCGCTCCGGGTCTCCGGCGTGTCATCTCTTTTACCCGTTGATTCCTCGGCGTCACCGCCGTCTGTGCGTTTGAAAAGCGCGGCCAGGGGGCCCTCTCTCATGCTCGCCCGCTTGTTACGCGCCATTCTGCAGAACCTCCTTTGCCAGCTCACGATAGGCCGCAGCTGCATTTCCATCGGAATCGTACTTCAAGACCGATGTTCCCTGCACGGGCGCCTCCGCAAATTTAATGGTTTTTCTAATTTTCGTCGCGAACACCTTCTCGCCAAAATTCTCTTCGAGAATGTCGATCGCTTCCTTGGCATGAACCGTTCGTGCATCCACCATGGTAGGCAGTATGCCGGCTATATCAATGTTGGGATTCAGTTCCTCTTTAATCATCTCCATTGTGTTCTGCAACTGGGCCAGCCCTCTCATCGACAGGTACTCGCACTGCACCGGAACGATAACTTTGTCAGAGGCGGCCAGCGCGTTGATTGTCAGTAACCCCAAGGAGGGAGGTGTATCGATACAGATGAAGTCATAATCACTTTTGATCGGTGCCAGGGCCTTCTTAAAAACTCTCTCGCGGCCTATGCGCGAACCGAGTGCAATCTCCGCCCCCGCCAGATCGATCGAAGCGCACGCAATATCTATCTCCCGCTTTCTGATCACCTCTCGAATTGAGAGCCCATCGGCCAGAACGTTGTACATGCTCTTTTCTATCCCATCGGGGTCTATGCCCTGACTCATGGTCAGATTGGACTGTGGGTCGAGGTCGACTGCCAGCACCCGGTACCCCTCTTCGGCAAATGCAACAGCCAGGTTCAAGGTGGTGGTCGTCTTTGCAACGCCCCCCTTCTGATTCGCAAAGGCGATGACCTTCGCATTGTCGGTCTGCGGATCTGACCCGGGAAGACTTTTATCCGACCGTTCTTGCCGATCTTCGGCGACCTGTGTTACTGCGCCGTTGGTTATTCTGCCATTCCCGTTCCCAGATGCAGTGGCATCTTGGTCACTGTCACTAGGTAAATTGGCTGTCTCGACACTATCTGGTGCCAAGCCCCTTCCGTTTGGTGACGAAATATCCACGGGCGTCTCCTCTTCTGGCTCCTCGGCACGGTTAAATCTTTCAAACAGTCCCATCTGCGCTTAATTCGCACGCTGCGGCCCGATTCCTTCTCCTGCTAACGTCATCTTCTGCCACATCCCACGTGAGCACACATGAGCACACTCTTAGACAAGCACCTGATTTTCGTCACCGGCAAGGGGGGCGTCGGTAAGTCAACGGTGTCGGCGGCACTGGCAATGGCCGCTGCCGACAGGGGCCTGCGCACGATTGTCTGCGAAGTAGCAAAGCAAGAGCATATGTCGCGTTTCTTCCATCGAGAGGGAGTAGGCTTCAACGAGTCAAGGGTGCATGAAAACGTGTATGCGATCTCGATCGACCCCGACAGGTCGCTGGAGGAATACCTGCGGTTGCAGATCAAGGTCAAACCTGTTGCAGATCTTCTGTTCTCGAACCGTATCTTCCACTACTTTGCGGTTGCCACGCCCGGAATGAAGGAGCTTGTCACGATCGGCAAGGCCTGGGAGTTGGCCCAGCCACAGCGTAGAGTGAAAAAAAGTCGAACATACGACCTCGTGATCGTCGACGCTCCCGCGACGGGACACGGCATCGGCATGCTCCAGACGCCCAAGCTCTTTGCAGATATTGCAAAGATGGGACCGGTGAAGCGGCAGGGAGACATAATTCACGGCTTTATCACGGACAAAAAAAAGACCGGGGTCGTTGCAGTCACCATGCCGGAGGAGATGCCGGTGACCGAGACAGTAGAACTCGAACAACGGCTCAAGAAAGAGATGGGAATCGACCTGGACTGCATCTTCATGAATGGCCTCTATCCCAAGCGATTCAGCAATTCCGAGGTGGAGCAGATAAAACAGAGGTTTTCCAAGATGGGCAGTGACAGCTCGGGGAAGATGGTCGTTCGTGGCGCTTTGCGAGCGGCAATCTCGGAATCGACGCGAGAGCAGTTCCAGCGAAAACAGGCAAAGCGCCTGAAAAGGTCAACCGATGGACGTGTTGTGGAGCTGCCGTTCATATTCAGTGAGGAGCTGGGTGTCGAGCATTTCCAGGAGCTATCCAAACCGATCGGATCCATCCTTTGAACATCGGCGAAATACTGAAAGACAAGGAGATCTGCATCTGCGCCGGGTCTGGAGGTGTTGGCAAGACTACTGCTGCGGCTGCAATCGCCATGGGTATGGCTGCAGAGGGTAAAAAGGTCGCCGTCGTTACGATCGACCCGGCCAAGAGGCTTGCAAGCGCTCTGGGTTTAAAGAGACTGGGCAATAAGGAACGGCTGATCGAGCCGGAACGATTTGAAAAGCACGGTATCGAAATGAAGGGTGAACTGTGGGCAATGATGCTTGACCCGAAAAGGACATGGGACGAGTTGATTGAACATCACGCCCCCGATGAAAAGACCAGAGACAACGTACTCAACAACCGCATCTACAAGGAGTTGTCCAGCGCACTGGTCGGCTCTCAGGAGTACATGGCAATGGAGAAACTCTTTGAGCTTCACAGCGAGGGCAGATACGACCTGATTGTGCTCGACACTCCACCCACGCGAAACGCCCTGGATTTCCTGGAGGCCCCGGAACGTCTGACAAACTTCATAGAGGGTAGTTCTCTGAAGTTCTTCCTCAAGGGCGGCCGTTTTGGGATGCGCGTGTTCGGACGCGGCACGTCGATGCTGTTCTCGATTCTGAAGAGATTGACGGGTATGGACCTGCTCAAGGACCTTTCGGAGTT
>SDBU01001257.1_pt1 | contig 36852 bp, 38 predicted proteins | sample 2277071 | NCBI WGS metagenome assembly SDBU01 (sample SAMN10397929, study PRJNA504765) | marine sediment metagenome | isolation source: marine sediment core GS08_GC12, 126 cmbsf | place: Arctic Ocean: Gakkel Ridge, Loki's castle | collected 2008 | reverse complement strand
GTATAGGCGTTATGGTCATATTCAATGCTGTTGGCCGTTACTTTGGTATTAATTACCGTGGTCTGCACCTTTCCGGCATTCTTGATGTCAACAAAAAAGGTAGTGGCACTGTGGGCCGGTACACTTTCTGTCCCTCTCCAGGTCGCCCCCGCCCTGTCACCATCTCGAGTCCAGCCAGTTGTTGGGTAACTTATACCCGCTCCTTGGGTCACGGTCTGGAATAAGGCTTCCGTTGTTGTTGCTTGAAAAATATGAACACTGGTGACAGAGACGGCACTGGCAGTCGGGTTGAAGAAAGTGACGCCAAACTTAACACTCTTGTCCTTATCCATCGGCCGGGGCACGATTGAGTATGAAGCCAGGGATGTTTCACCGCCGGGGCCAGCGGGGAGACCACCCTGGTAATTGGTAAAATAAAGATACGCGGTGTAATCGCCACTCCTGATTGCACGGTTGGTAGCTCCCGAAGGAATTTCGTCGGAGTACCAGTATTGGTTCGGGCTAGAAGAACTGAAGTCAAGGGTGTACTCACTATCATTGTCAGCTTGGTCATCCATTAGCTTACCCGCCGGCGGCCCTGAAAAGGCTCCGTTGGTGAAATAAAAAGCATCATCGGGGTCAGCTGCCATCACAACTGTTACAGGGATGGTAAGCACGAAGACAACAGCAACCGCTAGGGCTACACGTATCGCTTTTTGCCATCTGGATTTCTTCATTTCACTACCCCTTTTTGCCAAGCTACTTATTTCCCTATCTTCATCCTATACGAGCAGAATAAAATGCCTATAGAAATAGAGTTTAAATCCCGTTAAAATCCAACTCGGCTACTCGTTTTCATTCGCATTCTGTACTACTCCGTTATAAGGCGTTCCGTTGTTAGCATTGGACGTGGAATCATGGGTGGTTCCTGACGTCTCATCCAGATGCCACACGCCCTTGTGGTTACTAGCCCAGACATTCTGGGCACCATATGTGCTGTCTTGGGCCGTCCTGTACGGCTTGCAGTAGCTCACGTTGGCGCTCCCATAACGGGAAGCCGAACAGCTTGGAGCTGTCGCAGGCGGCTAGTAAATCACTGCGTAACTTCGCCATCATTATCACCTTCCATGAAGTCGTGTAGGCCGTCGAAGCGGCCCTTCTCGCGCTGCTCATCGGCGGCACGCTCAAACCATCTCTCGGCTCCCTTCGACCATGAGTCAACGCGGTCGGCTATGTCAAAGACTCGGCCCTCGCTGTCCCTTACAACCTCGCCCTGTTCGTCTAACCAGGCCGCGCCCAGCTCGATCATGGCTAGGCGTTGCGCCTGGGTAGCTATGCGGCCAGGGTCCGCGTAGGGGTAACGTCCTTGCAGTGCCGCAGCGTGGCGCTCACGTACGGGCTTGAGGGTTCGTTCACTGCGGGTGCCATGTACCAAGCCGTGCAGGTTGCCGGCTTCGCCGCCCTGCTTCAGGTTCTCCACCTCTTTGGGCGCAGCCGGTGGGTCGCTCTTTATATCTCGGCTAACAGTCGCGGCACTCACGCCGATCTCACGGGCTATCTCACGCACGCCCTGGCCACCAGCGTGCATACGTTTGACCCTGCGTTGCCGGCGATAGCGTCGAGCCTCTACAGTGGGCACAGTAAGCCGTCCTTATCCCATCTGGCACGGGTTGCAATGGCGCTTGAAACGGTGACAACCGGACATCTAGTCCGCTTGATTGGTGGGCGCCGCGTCACTAGCCATGCGGTGCCGGCGTGGCGGGCGTGCCGATTGCTAACACGGTTGCAAACATGGGGCTCATTATTTGGGGCGGAGAGTGAGCAGGAAAAAGGGCGGAAAATGTTACATTTAGTTGCATTCCGCACAAGCTGCCCATTATGTCGCTTAAAGCGCTCCCTTATTTGTGCCCCTGGTGCCCTAAATGCAACCCCGTTTGGCCGGCCCCGTTTTTGTTGCGTCACAGCCCAACCCCAGTGTTCATGCGGGTTTGTAAAAAAGTGTGACGGTTGTGACAGCAGATTCGGGTAAATCGCCTTGAATATCTCCGTGTAAGTGAGTTATACGAAAGTGGCGTCACAACCGTCATAGCGTCACAAATCACGAAAAACATCAGCCATCCACCAACTTCACTCCAACCCATAAACGGCGCCTGCCATCCCTGTCCGGCGTGCAGCCATGCGCACGCAATGCAGTCGCCATCGACTTGTTAGAGGTCGTCTCCTCGCCGTTCTCCTCGCCCCAACTTTTGTACGACTCGCGGAGATCCTTGGCACTCACAACCGCGCCGGGCTCTAACGTGCAGCACGCGGCCAGCCACTCCCTAAGTGGGTCATTCTCGGCCCGATATTCTGCGGTGTAGTCGCGCACTCTGTCCGGTATCTGCAACCCGCCTTCTTGCCAGTCCAGACAGCCGCGCACAGCCCAGGCCAAGATTGCCGCACGCTCGTCCGGGTCATGCTTGAAGCGACGCTTGAGCTCTGGGTCACGTTCGGCCTCGGGGATAATTTCGGTGAACGGGATCTGAACGATTCGCCGCCACATGGCGCCATCGTCTGCACGTACCTCCGGTCGATGGTTCGCGGCCAACCACAACTTAAACTGGGGCACGAACTCAAAGAACTCTTTGTGCAGGAATCTAGCGGCCACAGTATCCCCGCCCGTAATCTGTTTGAGAAGTCCCTCGGCCAGCTTCTTTCCGTCGTCCACCTCGAGGCTCAAAACAAGCCTCGCGCTGTCCAGCCGTGCGATGTCATTTCTTATGCCGGCGTCACCTCGACGCGCCAAGAAGCTCTCGAAGTCGGCAGTCACGGCGTAGTCGCCCATATAGGCTTTCATCGCCTCGGTTAGTGTGGACTTGCCCGTTGCCTCCGGGCCAAACGGAAAGAGCAAAATCTCCTCGCCCGTGTCGCCGGTCAACGTGTAGCCAGCGGCTCGCCGTAGGAACTCGGATAGCTCAGAATCTCCGCCTGTTATCCGACGTAGGAACTTGTCCCACAGATCGGACTTCGCATCCGGGTCATATTCAACAGGCGCGAGCTTTGTTATCCGATCGTCCCGGTTGTGCGGTTGGAGCTCTCCGTTCCGCAGGTTGACCGTTCCATTCTCGCAGTTAAACAGCCAACAGTCCGCGTCGAGGTCTTCAGCTACAACAGGTATCCCCGGCTCGGACTCGGCGGACGAAATCATTGCGCGCCTCCGCATCTCGGATTCGCTGGCGATCGCATGCTTCGCAATGGCTTTGCGCTCGTCGTCGGTACCGGCCGCCGCGGCCTCGGGGTAGATGGATGCGGCAGTTTGCTTAGCCCTCCGTTTGATCTCGGCGGTCGCGTCGGGTTTCCATCGCCGTTGATCCCACACAAGCCAGCCACCCCTCCCATAATCAAACAGAAGGTCATCACCGTGGCGCGCAACTAGCCGGCGAGCATTGCCCCAGTCTGTAAGGTGCTCGCAGATAGCACCCGGCTTAAACAAATCACCCTCAACACCGCCTCCATAATTCCCGCAAACAGACTCCGCGATTTGTCGAAGCGTCGAGTCAGGGCAGTTCCCGCCATCCTCGGCGTTCTCGTCGATGAACAGTCTTAGATGTGGAAAAATCCTCTCTGGGTCAGGGCCGAAACGCTTGAGCAGGGTGCCGGCAAAACTCACAGCCGCGGCTTGGCGCTCGCCGTGGGGGATAGGTTCTCGCAGGTCGGAGGCAAGACCGCCAACGGTGGGCTCATCAAGGCGGTCGACAACCCAACTCGGTAGTTCGGGCATCTCCGTGTCGTAGCCGGCAACCTCCCACTCATATTTACGGCCGCTTTCGTGCACGGAGGGCGGAGCGACTACAAAGCCGTTCTCTCCGCGAATGTCCAGGCCGGGCCCCAGCTTGCCGACTGAGTTCTTTATCTTTCCATCGTATTTGAAAGGGAGATGCCTTCCGCCGCCTCCGGTTAGGACTTCTTTTGTCGGCGGCAACTCTCCGTGTTCCTTCTCCCGCTCGTGTAGAGAATCGTCGCCGCCGTGTCGCGGATCAACGTCGATGACTATGAGCCGCGACGCGGAGCCCGTCTGCACTCCGATGTTCATGTCCGGCCATTTTCTAAACCAGCCCTTTATTACGTCGGGGTCGTCTGTGCCTTCGTTCTGCCACTTCTTGATATGGGGATGCTTGCCTGGTTTGCCGCAGTCGGGTTTCCCGCAGGTGCAGCCGTTGCCATTCACCGAATGGATGGGCAGCACTTTCCAATTGCGGTCGGCGAGCTCTAGCGCTTCTTTCTGCACTGTTCAGTCTCCCGTGTCGATCGACGTCCGCACGGCCTGAATCGCGCTAAGGGGTCCGCTGATCGCATCGCCGGCGTCGCTTTTGAACTGAAAGCCAGTAGAGCAAATGCCGGCTCGGCCGCCGCCGTGTAAAACATGAGGTTCTTTGCCGTCTGCCAACCCTGGAGGCCACCAGAGGTACTCGTACGAGTCGAGGCCGAAGCTATCCTCGGCGACTTCGTGCCAGCCATCGACAAGTAGAACGGCCGTTACTTTGTCGACGTCAAGTGAGAGGCTCATGCTGGTCGCCGTTCTCGTCTGGGGCGTTGCCGTTCCGAGTAAGCATTGCCTCCAACGCCTGCCTGGGCACGCGAACGCAATTTCCTATGCGGACGCTCGGAATCTCTCCAGATCGGCATCCGGCGTAGGCCGTCCCTCTTGAGATGGCCAACACCTTCGCCGCCTGCTCAACGGTCATCACAAGGGGCAGCCCCTCGGTCACTGCGGCCGCTCCATCATGTCACGCAGGAGCGCGGCATATCGGGCAGCAACACGCTCCCTCGGCCTGAATTCCGCTCTCTCCCATCTGAGAACGGAGGACGGTGAGACCCCCAGGGAACGTGCTACTTCGCCAAGACTCAAACCGGCCCCTTCTCGGATAGCCTTAGCAGCGCCCGATGCGGCCCACTCACGAGCGAACCGAACCTCTTGTAATTGCGTTGTGGTCATCTATACAATAGTAACGCAAGTATGGACGGCTATGTAAATACTTGTACACCGTCTTGCGTTACCGTTCCATTATGCGGTAGACTAGGCACATGGCATTTAGTGTGGTAGTGATTCATGCGACCGAGCGAGGCGTCCCGTGGACGGTCATCATCTCAAGCGAGGATGGCTGGAACACTTCCTTGTCTTTTGAGAAGGACGAGAAGGGCGACTCGACTACGTGGCGTTGCACCGGCGTAGAGGTAAGTTGGTGTCAGCCGGAGGGCGCGTCGATGGATATGCAAGAGGTAACGCCGTCCGCTCTAACGGAGGTTGCGGGTAGCTGGGATAACTACCTGAACATCGCCAGATCCGCGCTCGAGTTCGAGCTCGAGGACGCCGTGAAGCAGACAAATGTTCTGCGCGAACAGGGGCAAGGCCGGCGAGGGCTTGACGATAGCTTCTACAGATTGATCGCTGAGCAATACAGAGAGGTTTCGCGGCGGAGCGACCATCCGACACACAGCATCGCGCTACATCATGACGTCGCCCGCAGTACGGCATCGAACTGGATCGCCAAATGTAGAGAGCTTGGTTATCTCGGTCCCGCAAGCGTAGGCAAGGCGGGGGAGACCAAAAAGAGAAGCGCCAAGAGGCGCAAGAAGGGGGATAGAAAATGAGGGGCCATATTTGCAAGAGAGGCCGGAAGTGGAACGTTGTTGTCGACGTGGGCTACGTGGACGGCAAGCGCAAGCTGAAATGGTTCAGCGGGTACGACAGGAGGGCGGATGCCAAGCGGGCGCTAACTGAGATATTGCACCGGCTGGACAACGCTCTATATGTAGCGCCGTCAAAACAGACCCTCGGCGAGTACCTAGTAAATGACTGGCTCCCCGGTGCCTCCGTCGAGTTGAAGCCGTCAACGGTTCAGAGTTACGAGCTCTACATCAACAGCTACATCGTCCCTGGAATCGGCGGAGCGCCTTTGCAGAAGCTCTCAGCGGACCGGCTTAGTGGTTTCTATGCCGGCCTATTAAAGAACGGCAAGAAGGACGGGAAGGGCGGCTTGAGCCGCAGATCAGTCCGCTACTGCCACGCGATAATCCACAAGGCGTTGAGCGATGCCGTCAGACGGGACCGGCTACCCCGAAACGTTGCCAGTAGCGCGGCAGTTCCGAAGCAAGAACAACCGGAAATGAAGACTTGGACCAAGGCCCAGCTTCGGGTTTTCCTAGACAGCGTTAAGGACGACAGGCTTTACGCCGCCTGGATGGTGGCAGCACATACCGGCATGAGAAGAGCCGAACTTCTTGGCCTTAAATGGGACCGCGTTGACTTGGAAAGTCGGCGGGTATCAATTACCCGGACGCTGCTACACCTGAACGGCAGGCTTGAATTCGGGTCGCCTAAGACCGAACAGGGGAAGCGAATGGTTTCCATCGACGTGCATACTGCGAGCGTCTTAGCGGACCACAGGAAGGCCCAGGTTGCGGAGAAGCTGGCATTAGGTGCCGGGTACCAGGACAACGGCCTTGTCTTCTGCAGTGGGGAGGGCGAGCCGATTAAGCCTGACAGCTTCAGCCAGTTTTTTGTACGCAAGGCCAAGCAGCTAGAACTGCCAAGAATCCGACTTCATGATCTGCGGCATGGTCACGCGACGTATGCCTTAGAAGAAGGCATCCCCGCAAAGGTCGTTGCTGACAGGTTGGGCCACGCGAAGTCGTCCTTTACGTTGGACCAATACTCGCACGTATCGCCCGGGCTTCGAGAAGAAGCCGCCGACGTGATTGCAGAAGCGGTGATGGGTTAATGGACGTTGCGCTGATATCTAATAACACCTTGGATCAGATAGGCGATATAGGCAAAGGGTTGTCTGGCTATGTAGCGGTCGCGGTGGCAATCATCGCTCTGTTTGCGGCAAAGGCGTCGTCAAGAAGCGCCAAGGCAGCGGAAAGGCAGGTTGAGGCGCAAATGCGCCCATTCCTGGTGGACTTTCCCCAACAGGGCCTGAAAAAAGCGGGTGAGGAATATCAACTACCCAACGGGAAGTGGGAACAGCGGGAAATCGAGGGCCAGATTAAGGGAAGCGAAGAAGAACGATGGATCACGGTCTACTTTCGCAACGTTGGGCAAGGGGTTGCACTTCTGGAAGAGGTCACCATTTGCTTCGATAATTGTTCGTGGTCCTTTGGGCGTGACGACTTCACCGCCAAGAAAGCGGTCCCGGCAGGAGATACAACGGTTGTCGGAGCAATGCTCGATAAGGACGACCAGCACGCCGACAAGTTTGCGGAAATATTTAAGTCATCAAAGGGACTGTCGTTCTCTGTCACATATACGGACTTCGCGGGCGAGCAAAGAAGCCGAGTTACAGCGGACATCGGTAATAAGAAGGGGACAAACGCCAAGGGCGTGCTTGGCCTAAAGCACGAAAATGTGGAGTGAACGCGGTACCGCAGCAAGCCCTTGTTAGCAATCCGTTAGCAAAACGGCTTTTACGGCAGTTTGGGTGGCCGGAGGGGAGAGACTAAAAAGGGTGTATTTGCAGGCCTTTCATACAGTGGGCCGGGTAGGACTCGAACCTACGACCGGCGGATTATGAGTCCGCTGCTCTAACCAACTGAGCTACCGGCCCTCTTCCGCTACAGCCTAGCACCGTGAATGTCGGCTGCCCCGTGGCTATTTCCGGAGTGGATGACACCGGTTATATATTCAAGTGCCGGCCGTACCTTGCCGTATATTTGTCCAACACCCTCGTTGGTCGGGTGGATAGGGAAGAACTTTTACGTCTCACGGCTGTTGTACGAATAGACACAACAATGAATGCCAAAGCGAAAGTAATGAAACTTGTCAATATGGCGATCGCCGGTTCATTTCTGGCGATGGCAATCCCGGCATCAGCATCGGCGGGCATGCCGGTCGATCAGCCGGTCGATCATCCGAACTTTCAGGTGCCGAATCCGATTCCAGTGTACAAAGGGCCAAAGTATGCGTCGGGCCAGGTGATCGTCAAGTTCAAGCCCGGCGTTTCGTCGGCGCGCCAGAAGAGGATCATTGCACTGGTCAGCGGTTCGCGAAAGGCGCGATTCGGAGCGATTAGGGGAGGTTTGGTGAAGCCGAAGCGCGGGATGAAGATAGATCGCATGCGCAAACTGCTGAGGCGCTTTTCAGACGTTGAGACCGTTGAAAAGGATGCGTATATGACGGCGTTCAGGACGCCGAATGACACCTACTTCTCGTTCCAGTACGGATTGACCCCTACCGGCACGGTAAATATCGGTGCCGAAAACGCCTGGAACACGAAGACGAGCTGCTCCAAGGTCGCCGTGCTCGACACCGGGGTCGACACCGGCCATATCGACCTCAAGGACAACCTTTGGAAGAATAAGAATGAGACGCCTAACAACGGTAGGGACGATGACAAGAATGGCTATGTCGATGACTACTACGGTGTTGACCTGGTCGATGGCCGCGGATCCGGGATAGATGACAATGGCCACGGTACGCACGTTGCGGGCATCGTCGCCGCAAAGGGCAACAACAGCTCGGGCGTGACCGGAGTGTGTTGGAAGGGCAACGTCATGAGTGTGAAGTTCATGAACCGCTTTGGCCTCGGGACCACATCGGGCGCGATCGCCGGTATTCAGTACGCGGTCAAGAAGGGAGCGAAGGTCATCAACGCTTCGTTCGGCTCATCGACCAATTCGAAATCACTCGAGGATGCGGTGAAATATGCAAAGAGCAAAGGGGTATTGATAGTCGCTGCCGCCGGCAATGACAGCATCAACATCGACAAGACGCCGATGTACCCGGCCAGCTACAGGGACAGCAACATACTGGTCGTGGCGGCATCGACATCGGCCGACACACTGGCATCGTTTTCAAACTACGCGGGAAATGCAGTGGATATGGCCGCCCCGGGCGAGAACATCGTGTCCACCTATCCGGGGAACAAGTACGCGTCTCTAAGTGGCACATCGATGGCCGCCCCAATGGTCGCGGGAGCCGCCGGGCTGTTGCGTGCCAGAAACTCAAAGGCGAGCTACAAGAAGTTGCGCAACGCTCTGCGCGACACGGTGGACAGGAGCTCGGCATTTGATGGAAAGCTCTACAAGGACGGTCGTATCAACCTCGAAAGGGCGCTCGACGCGATCAAGTAGCAAGCTCATTTGCTAGAACTGCCCTATGAGCGACGACCCGGTCCTACTGATTACCGGTGCCAGCAGCGGCATAGGCGCCGCAACGGCGAGAGAGGCAGCCGGCAGGGGATACCGCTTGGTCCTGGCGGCAAGGTCAAAGGACAAGCTTGAGGACCTGAGTGAAGAGCTTGGCGGGCGCGAACGAGCGCTTCCCGTCGAGTGTGACGTTACCGAGTGGGAAGACCAGCAGAGCCTGGTTGGGACGGCGCTTGAAGGCTTCGGACGGGTTGATGCCGCTCTCGCGAATGCCGGAATCGGTGCGAAACGGGGCTTTTTGGAAGAATCAGTGGAGCATTGGAAAGCGATGATCAACACCAACATACTTGGTGTTGCATTGACGATCAGGGCGGTGCTGCCGCATTTTCTAAACCGAGGCACAGGGCACATGCTCTTGCTGGGATCAGTCGCCGGAAGGCGGGCACTGCCGGGTTCTATGTATTCGGCGACCAAGTGGTCGGTTACCGCGATGGGCGAGGCGTTGCGTCAAGAGGTATTTGACTCGGATATCAAAGTAACCGTCATTGAGCCGGGCATGGTGGACACGCCCTTCTTCGACTCACGGCCCAAGGATGCTCTTCAGGATGTCGATATTGCGCACTCGATCCTGTTCGCGATGGATCAGCCTGCTCATGTGGACGTTAACGAGATACTTCTGAGGCCAATCAGACAGCCAATATAGGATCGGCTGTGACGCAACACGTTGGCCCGGTGCGCTTGTGAAGAACTGCACATGGGCCTATTACTTGAATCTATTCAGATGCGGGAAGGGAGCGTTCCTGCCTTGTCGAACAGAGTAGAGCATGAAACAGACTTCTCCACTACCCAAGGGCTCAACGCTTTCGAAGTTCATAAGCGATCGCATCGACTCGCTGTCCAAATCACAACGTGAAGTGGCCCAGTACATCGTTGACCACATGGAGGAAGTGGCCTTCCAGACCGCGGAAGAACTTGCCCGAAGGGTGTCAACGTCCAGCTCGACCGTAGTCCGGTTCTCGCAAAATCTGGGTTTTGACGGGTTTCCAGAGCTACAACACGCCGCTCGGGATGAGTACCGGCGAAACACTCGCAACGAATCGAGCAATGGCAAAGGCTCCTCCAAAACACGTTTCAATTTCGACCAGACCGAGTTTGAAGCAGCACTGATGACAGACCATGTCAACGTTGAGGAAACTGCGGGCAAGGTCTCAGCCGAGGAGCTCGAGGCGACCTCGAAGGCAATAGTCAAGGCAGGGCGTGTCATGGTCATAGCGCTGGACCAGATGGCGTTCTTTGGAGGCTATCTGAGGTATTTGATGGGATTGCTCGATATTCATGTGGACGTCGTCTCATCGCCCAGTCAGGACGCGCTTGCGAAGCTGTCTCGCATCGATTCACGTACGCTGGTGATCGGGCTTGTTGCCGGGAGGCCGGATCCACTGCTTGTCAGGGCCCTGAAGCTTGCACGGCACAGAAAGGGAGTGGCGGTCGCCGTTACCGACGCATCGCTCTCGAAAGCATCGAAGTACGCGAACATCAGTTTCTACTTTTCAAGCAACAGTCCCTCGTTTGTAAGATCGCACACAGCGCTGATTAGCTTCATACAGGCGCTTGCGTACTGCGTCTACACGCAGGACACCGAAGCATTCGACGACCGGATAAAAGCCGTCAAGCTCAAGTAGGAGGACTTTTCTAAGCGGATAAGTTCAGAGCATCGCTCGGTGCTGACTACTACACTTGTATCTGATGAAGGATGTTGCCACATTCAGGGTAAAAGCAGGGCTTGCCGAGATGCTCAAAGGCGGCGTGATAATGGACGTTGTCAACGCAGAGCAGTCACGCATTGCCGAGGAAGCAGGCGCATGTGCGGTGATGGCGCTGGAGCGCGTTCCGGCGGACATAAGGGAAGACGGCGGTGTAGCCCGAATGTCGAATCCTGCGGTGATCAGGCAGATCCAGGAGTCCGTAACCATTCCCGTGATGGCCAAGGCGCGTATCGGCCACTTCGCAGAGGCACAGGTGCTGGAGTCTCTTGAGGTCGATTACATAGACGAATCAGAGGTGCTGACACCGGCGGATGAGGAAAACCACATAGACAAAAGCAAGTTCAAGATTCCGTTCGTGTGTGGAGCGGTCGATCTGGGCGAGGCTCTTAGAAGGATCGGCGAAGGTGCGGCGATGATTCGCACCAAGGGAGAGGCCGGGACGGGAAATGTCGTTGAGGCCGTACGTCACATGCGCAAGATAAGAAGCGATATTGCATACGTGACCGGCGCCGATGAATCGGAGCTGCCCCGCATAGCCAAGGAACTGCGTTCGCCGCTGGAGCTTGTGCTCGACGTTGCCGAAAACGGCAAGCTTCCCGTCGTCAACTTCACTGCCGGAGGGATCGCCACGCCCGCAGACGCCGCTCTGATGATGCAACTGGGAGCCGAGGGCGTGTTTGTCGGATCAGGGGTGTTCAAAAGCGAAGATCCCCCCGCACGTGCTCGTGCGATAGTCAAATCAACTACGAATTTCAACGACCCCAGCATTGTTGCCGAGGCATCGTCGGGTCTGGGCGAGGCAATGGCCGGGATCGAGATCGAAGAGCTGGGCGAGCAGGGCCTTCTCCAGAACCGTGGCTGGTGACCGGCCCGATTACACGACATCCTGGCTAGGTGGACAGATGAGAGTTGGCGTTCTGGCAGTCCAAGGAGGGTTCGAAGCTCACGAAAGAGCAATTACACGGCTCGGCGAGGCCAGCGTAGAGGTTAGGTCCGTGGCGGATCTCGCTACTGTCGATGGGCTGATCCTGCCAGGCGGGGAGTCGACAACCATCTCGAAAGGCATTGAAAAGTACGGTCTTCAGAGCCCTATTCAGGAGTTTGTGCGATCAGGAGGTGCCGTCTTCGGCACCTGTGCGGGCCTTATCGTCCTTGATCGAAACCACCTCGACTTGATCGACATCGTGGCTGTACGGAATGCCTTCGGACGGCAGATTGCGAGCTTTGAATGCGATGTCGCCATAGAAGGCTTGGGCGATGAGCCGGTGCGGGCTGTTTTTATCAGGGCGCCGAAGATAGATGGAGTGGGTGAGGGCGTGGAGGTACTTGCCAGGCACGAAGGTACACCGGTAGTCGCACGGCAGGAAAACGCATTGGTATGTGCCTTCCATCCGGAGCTGACAGAAGACATGCGTCTGCACGCCTATTTTCTAGCGATGGTTGGTAGCAAAACGAGGGCCGTGGAGGCGTAGAATCTAATTATGTCAGGCCACTCGAAATGGTCATCGATAAAGCACAGGAAGGCCGCCAGTGACGCAAAGCGTGGGCAGGCATTCACCAAGCTGGGACGTGCGATAACGGTGGCCGCGAAAGATGGAGGCGGCGACCCCGAAGCAAACCCTGCGCTGTCCAACGCGATTCAGAAGGCAAAGGACATACGCATGCCAAACAAAAACATCGAGCGTGCAATCATGCGCGGCACGGGGGAGGGAACCGATGAAGGCACCATTGAGTCTGCAAGCTATGAAGGCTACGGACCCGGTGGCGTGGCGTTGCTCGTCGATGCCCTTACCGACAACAAGAACAGAACCGCCGCCGAGGTTAGAAATATATTCACCAGTAATAACTCCAATCTAGGTGAGCCGGGGTCGGTGAGTTGGATATTCGAAAAGAAGGGCGTGGTCATGGTCGATGCGGCGCGCTATGGCGAGGACGACTTGATAGAGGCAATCGACGCCGGGGCCGAGGATGTTGCTCTGGAGGATGACTCATTCAGGATCACATGCGACCCTGCCAGCTTGAGTGCTATACGTGAGGTGCTGGACAGGGGTGGCATAGAAGTCGAATCGTCAGACATAAGCATGGAGCCGGCGAATACGGTTGAGGTGACCGGCGACGATGCAAAAAGGCTGCTGAAGATGATGGACGCACTCGAGGAACACGACGATGTGAGCAAGGTGCATGCGAACTTCGATATCGCGGCTGATGTGCTCGAGGGGGCCATATCGGATTCATAGGGGCAGAGGGCGCCCCAGGCACGCCGGTTCATGGCGTGATGTAAAAAGGCATCCGATCTATCGCGCAGAATTCCATATAAATGGTGGTTTTAGGAATAGATCCGGGGACGGCTTCAACCGGGTACGGTGTGGTGTGTCGAAGAAACGGAGCAACCGTGGCGCTTGACGGTGGCGTGATCACGACTGCATCGGATGTGCCTACGCCAGAGAGGCTTGTGCAGATACATGCAAGGGTCAAAGAGTTGATCGAGGAGCACTGCCCATTTGCGATTGCGATCGAGGATATCTTTTTCAGTGTCAACGTCGAGACTGCTTTCGCCGTCGGACGTGCCAGCGGTGTTGTGATGCTTGCCGCCGGAGAGGCTGGCATTCCAGCCTACACGTATACGCCACAGGCGATAAAGAAGGGCGTTTGTGGCTCTGGGAACGCAGAGAAGGGGCAGGTCCAGCGAATGGTTAAAGCATTACTTTCATTGGAAGAGTTGCCAAAGCCCGACCATGCAGCAGATGCTCTGGCCGTTGCGATCTGCCATAGCAATACGTTGACGGTGACCGGCGTGTCCAGACAAATGGATCCTGCGATGGGAGTGAAGAAGTGATTGCATCGGTAAAGGGAAAGGTCATGGTTAGGCGAACCGATCACGTCGTAATTGAGTGCAACGGCGTGGGCTACAAGGTGGAGCTTTCAGCGCAGGCGCTTAAAAAGGTGCCCGCCGTTGGCAAGGAAGCACAGCTACAGACGCATCTGATACCGAGGGAGGATGCGTTCAATCTGTATGGCTTCGCGTCCGAAGAGGAGCGGGAGCTGTTCTTGATGCTTCTGTCGGTTGCTGGAGTAGGCCCCAAGGTGGCGGTCTCTGTGCTGTCTCAGATGCCTCCGCGAGAACTGTTTCGCGCTATCGCCACCGGCGATACGAAACTGTTCAAAGCCGTGTCAGGCGTTGGACGGAAGACTGCCGATCGAATCATCGTAGAGCTGAAGGAGAAGGTGTCGGGCCGGCTGCCGGAGGACGGGACCACATCCGATGGAGTTCAACGTGATGAGCGAATGCTGGCCAGGGATGGGCTTATGGAGCTCGGATACTCTGTGATGGAAGCGGAGTCGATGCTTGATTCTGTCGCCGGCAACAACGAAACGGTCGAGGAGATCATCTCCGCAGCACTGCGAGGAGCAACGTCGAAGGCCGGAAGGGATTGATGGCGTGGCTGAAGTAACCGAGGACCAGCGGATCCAGACGCCGATTGCGACAACAGAGGAGAAGGAGCTTGAGCGATCGCTGAGGCCAAAGTCTCTCTCTGAATTCGTGGGGCAGGAACAGTGCAAGGACCAGCTGGCCGTGTTCATCGAAGCCGCAAAGGGGCGCGATGAGCCTCTCGATCATGTGCTCTTGGCCGGTCCTCCGGGGCTGGGGAAGACTTCTTTGGCGATGATCATCGCGAATGAGCTGGATGTGCCGTTTATCCAGACGGCAGGCCCTGCTCTTGAACGCAAGGGCGATATCGCGTCGTTTATTACCTCTCTCGAGCCGGGATCGGTCTTCTTTGTCGATGAGATTCACAGAATGCCGCCGGCTATAGAGGAAACTCTTTACCCGGCACTGGAGGACAGGCGCTTGCCGATTGTGTTGGGGCAGGGGGCCGGTGCGCGCACCGTCACTCTCGATCTGCCCCCCTTTACATTCGTTGGCGCTACGACCAGAACGGGGCTGTTGACGACGCCGCTGCGTGACCGCTTCGGCGTCTATCACAGGCTGGAGCACTATTCCGCGGATGACCTGGCAAAGATCGTGCTCAGGTCGGCAAAGATTGTCGAGGTGGAGATCGACTCCAAGGGTGCGGCAGCACTGGCGAGGAGATCGAGGGGAACGCCCAGGGTTGCGAATAGATTGCTTCGGAGGGCCAGGGACTTCGCACAGGTTCGCCACCAGGGCAAGATAACCGAGCAGGTTGCACAGGAGGCACTCGACCTACTCGAGGTCGACACAGCTGGGCTTGACAGGCTGGATCGTGCACTGCTTTCCACGATCATTGAGAAATTCGAAGGCGGACCGGTGGGCCTATCCACGCTATCCGTCGCCGTGGGCGAGGAACAGGACACGATCGAAGACGTCTATGAGCCATATCTACTGCAGTGTGGCCTGATAAAAAGAACTCCACGCGGCCGGGAAGCGACAGCTCTTGCGTACGAGCACTTGGGTCTGAATGAGGCTGAAACCGGAGATCAGAAGAAGAAGCTGTTTTAGTCAACCCTCTCTATTCGCTCAAGCGGGCCGGCCGGTCAAGGCATAGAAGAAGCCGGCATTGGCTAATCTCAGAGTCATGAACATTACATTGTTGGTGGCATACCTAGTTTTCTTTGGCGGACTCCTCTATGTATTGCTCATTCTTCCGCAGCGAAGAAGGGCCAGGGCACAGCGGAGCATGCTCGAAAGCATCAAGTCGGGTGATGAGATCGTAACCGTTGGCGGTATGTTCGGCACCGTGAAGGCACACGATGATGAGAAGGTTGAGCTCGAGATAGCAAAAGGCGTAACGATCAAGGTCGCAAACCAAGCCGTGGGGCAGATAGTCAGTGCAAGCGAGCTGCACGGAAGCGATACGGGGGAATAACAACCAAAAGGCCGTGCCGTACTTCATCTGCCCAGACTGCGCCAATAGAACGCACGACAAAAGTAGAAGCGCAGGCTTTTCAGATCGGCCGAAGGGATGCCGCAAGTGCGGGTTTGGCTTTCTGTTCGAGATGCTCGACGACTATTACGCTGCTCCGGGCGCCGCCTTTTTCACCGCCGATCAGCAGGCGCGGATAATCAACTGCGGCCGAGGAAGCTTTGAGCTGACTGGACTGAAGGATGAGAAGGTTCTGGGAAGGCCTCTGGTTGAGGTTCTGGGTCTCGAATTCAAAGACGGCAAGGACTACATAGAGCAGGCATTGGAGTGGGGGGTACGTGCCCTGGAAAAACCCGTGAAAGTACAGGCGGAGGGTGATCTTCCAGCGGAGGCAGTCGCAGACATCTTTCCCGCATACGACGAGGACGGTGGACTGCTACTGGTGCTGACCAAAAAGTAAACCGTTAGGTCTGCTTTCGCTCAGCCCTTGTAAAGGTTCGTAATTGGCAGGCGGCGGTCTCGCCCGAAAGATTTGGGGCGGATCTTCACACCAGGGGGTGTCTGCCGGCGTTTGTATTCGGATAAGTCAATCATGTGGATGACACTTTCAACAGTCTCCCGCTCGAACCCCTTCTCAACAAGCTGGTCCGCGCTCAAGTCCATCTCTACATAGCCCTCCAGGATCGGATCAAGAATCTCGTACGGCGGCAACGAGTCTTCATCGCGCTGGTCGGGACGCAGCTCTGCTGTGGGCGGCCTCGTCAGAACAGCGGGTGGGATCGGGCTGTCGGGTGCTGCGTTTCTATTGCGGGCAAGATCGAATACAAGTGCTTTGGGGACATCCTTTAGAACCGCGAAGCCACCGGCCATATCCCCGTACAGAGTTGCGTAACCAACCGAGTACTCGCTCTTGTTGCCGGTCGTCAGCACCAGCCAGCCAAACTTGTTTGAAAGTGCCATGAGCAGATTGCCACGGATGCGTGCCTGGATGTTCTCCTCCGTGATGTCGGGCTCCGTGTCGGAAAAAACATCGTGCAAGATCTTCTCGTACACATCCATGGCACCCTCTATCGAGAGATCGATACATTGAATGCCCAACGAGGCAGCGAGTTGGCGAGCATCGGACTGGGTCTCGGCAGATGAATGGGGAGAGGGCATGACAACTCCCGTGACGCACTCCGGTCCCAGTGCATCCACGGCAACACACGCGACCAAAGCGGAGTCAACTCCCCCTGATATGCCTAAAACCACGTGTTCGAAGCCGTTCTTTTCAGAGTAGTCGTGCGTGCCGACAACAAGGGCCTTGTAAACCTCGTCCTCAGGCTTCAGTATCGCTGGAGTTTCGCGGGCCGGCACTTCTACGGACGGAGCAGCCATATCGAAATCCGCTAAAGAATCGACCTCGAGCATATCCCCGGTTTGTGAAGAGCCCTTATCCAACCCACCACCTTCAGCCGCTGGAAGCTCTAGGACGATCAAATCCTCCTCGAACTGGCGACCACGGACAAGAACCTCACCCTGAGGGTCTATCACCAAGCTGCTGCCATCGAAGACAAGCTCGTCCTGGCTGCCGACTGCATTGCAGAAAAGGACGTAGCAGCCGTACTTTCTGGCCCTATCCGAGAGCATCTGCTGCCTTTCATCGCCTTTGCCCTGGTGATAGGGGGAGGCATTGATACTTATAACGACCTGCGCTCCCATTCTGACCTCATCCTCTATCGGAGAGCCATCTTGCCAGATGTCTTCACAGATACTTAGGCCTACGCACATAGGCCCCAGGTTGAATGTTGCGCCGCGATTTCCGGGCGTAAAGTACCTGCGCTCATCGAAGACGCCGTAGTTCGGCAGAAGAACCTTGCGGTAGCGTCCTACTATCCGTTGGCCGGCCATCAGTGCGAGCGCGTTGTACGTGTTGCCCGATTCGTGATCTAACTCCGGATATCCGACGACGGCAACGGTGTCGGCTGTGGTCTTCGAGACTCGACCAAGTTCCAATGCGCAGTCGTTAAGAAAGTGGCGCTTGAGGAGGAGGTCCTCAGGCGGGTAGCCGCTTATTGCAAGCTCGGGGAAAAGTGCCAAGTGGGCACCGGCAGTTTCAGCCCTGGATAGATAGTCGGCAATCTTTGAGCCGTTCCCGCTGATGTCGCCCACTGCTGTGTCTATCTGGCACAGTGCAACCCGAAGCATGTCCATAAGGCCAATCTTATGTTTTCGCGATTAACAGTGTTCTACACAACAGCAAGTTCCTGACGCCGCGCGCACGCCAGCAGGTCGACGATCGACTGATGGATGTACTCGGAGAAATCGTCGATCTCCGGGAAATTGTCATAGTCGCCCACGAGACCGAAGAACAGCCCCCCGTTGTAGCTGAGAACCGCTACGCCGAGAATCTGATTTTCCGCCATCGGCATCACGGGGAAGACATCATCAAGCTCGCGCCCGAGCACATAGAGTGGAAACTGCGGGCCCGGGACGTTGGTGATGCTGACATTGAAGAATCTCTGGCGAGCCTGCAGCCTCGCCGCCTGGCTCATGATGGTTCCGGGCGCAAAGCCGCTCAATTCAGTGATCACCTGAGCACCGATTGCCTGATTGCTCTCCTTGACGTCGGCCATTGCGCTGCTGATCGTGTGCAGTCTCTCGATGGGCTCCGCCTCATAGACTGGTAGAGGGCACACAACCGCGCTGATCTTGTTGCCGAGCGATCCCTCATCCAAGTCAGTGCGGACGCTCACCGGGACCATCGCCTTCAGTTCCAGACCGTCCGTGATGACACCTCTCGTGGGGAGGAACTTGCGCAGTGCTCCCGTCACGACCGAAAGTACAACGTCATTGACGGTGCCTCCCAGCGTGTTCTTTATGTCTTTGAATTCGCCGAGATCCGCCCGAATCCACGCGAGCCTTCTGTGCTGGCCGACCTTCTCGTTGAGTGGCGACTTCGGCGCGGGATTGAGCCCGGCCCACGCAAGCGCCCCGATGCCGGCGATATCCTGAAAAAGAGATGATGCGATGCGTCGCGGTGCGCGCAGGGCTGCCTCGATCGATCTGAAGGCCTCAACGGGCTTGGTAGCTTTTTCAAGCAAGGCCTCGGCCAATAGCTCAGCGCTACTCGGCTCCGGGTGTGGCTGCCATGACGGACCCGTCGCAGTAGGGGTCTTCGGCTCTCGTGCTGTGTCAAAAAGGACCGTCGTGATATCCATGCCGGAAACACCGTCGACCAGGCAGTGGTGCGTTTTGCAGATGAGTGCAAAGCGGTCACCTTCCACACCCTGGACAAGATTGATCTCCCAGAGCGGTTTACTGCGATCCAGCCTCTGAGACATGATTCTTCCGGCCAATTGCATCAGATCCTGTTCTGACCCCGGCGGTGGAAGAGCCGAGTCACGAACGTGGTACCCGATGTTCAAATGCGGATCGTCCACCCATACCGGGCGACCCTGGCCAAACGGTATCGGAGCCAGCTTCTGCCTGAAACGTGGCACGAGGTCGAGCCTTTGCTCAACGTGGTTCAAAAGCTCCTCGTAGCTGGGTGCCGGGCCCTCGAATATCAGAGTCGATCCGACATGCATATGAACGGGGCCGTTTTCAAGGTACAGAAACGAAGTATCCTGTGGACTTAGTCTGTCGTGAGCCATTAGCTAAGCATAATCGCGTAAAATTGGAATGTGTCAAGTGGTTTTCGAATACTTTAGGGCATTGCTGTGTTAAGGAAGAAGTGGTCAGCGCGTACGCTCGAATGAAAATGAACTGCAATTACGGTAGATGGACTTGCTGTTTGCCGTTGACGGCTGCGTGCGCTGTGGCCCTACTTGGCGTTCCGCAACCAGTGGATGCGCACAGGCAATCATTGAGCAAAGAGCTTTCCAGCCTGACAGGCAAAACTGCGGATCGAAGCTCGAGACGATGGGCGCTAACCAGGAATATATTCGCTGTGAGCGCCCAGTGGCCGAAGTTGAGCAAAAAGCAACGTGCGGAGGCGAGGGACATTTTGGCACGTCCTACCAGCAATGTTTCAAGAAGAGCGCGCGAGGTCGGGTACACGACAAAAGAGGCTGAACCGTTCGGGACCGCTCATTTCCGGGTGCACTACGTGAGGGAGACGAGGCACGCTCCGATTCGGGTCGATAAAAACGGCAACGGTGTCAGGGACTTTGTTGAGCTTGTGGCCGAGGAGGCAGAGCGGGCGTGGCAGAAAGAGGTTGTCGAAAGAGGCTGGCCGCCGCCCCCACAAGACGGGAACATGGGTGGTGATGGACGCCAAGATATATACCTCGCTGACCTGACTTCCGACGGTGCATTTGGAGCGACCGTGCCCAGCAGGATGCCGAGCTCGAGGGACTCGTTTCTGATAATCGACAACGATCTGCCTCCCGACGATACAAGGGGGGTTGCGACTTCGGACTCGCTTCGTCAGACAGTTACTCACGAGTTCTTTCACACCATCCAGTTGGGGATAAACCAGTACTTGATTGAAAGGGAAGATCTCATCTGGCTCGCCGAGAGCAGCGCAACCTGGATGGAGACAACCCTGTCCGAAAACGACAAGGAAGCGGTAGATGCACTCGAGGGGCTCTACAGCACGCTCTCCTTACCGATCATCGGCGAAGATGCGGCGATAGAAGGGACCATATATGGCGGCTGGCCCTACTGGCAGAGAATCGTCGATAACCATGGTGAAGAAGCCGTCAAATCGATCTTCACGAAGCTTGGGAAGATGGGTAGGAACGTTGGCACCGGAAGCGACATCTATGGAACAACGACGATTGACAAGATCTTGAAGCGTAGGGGAGACAGCCTCGAAAGCCTGTTCACCGGGTTTGCTCTCGACGCGTACACGGCCTCATCCAATCACTTTGGCGCAGAAGCGGATCCCGAAACAACGGGAAGGGTCGTGAAGCTGAACAGGGCCAAGAGATTTACGGAAAGGTCCGAACGCTTTTCGAACGGACGCTTTATTGACGACAAACGCGAGCGGCTCGAGGGGTTGGCCACCCATTACTACATTCTGAGAACCAACAACCCGGGTAAATTGAGCATGCGTGTGAGCTGGCGTGGCCCGCAACCGAGGATATACCTGGTCGTGGGGGGCAGGAGCGGCGTTGTCTACACAGCGCCACCTGGAAAGGGCTCGATCACTGCAACGGTTCGCGTAGAGCCGGGAGTTCTGCAGCGAGTCGGCGTGATCATCAGCTCTCGCAGCACCAAAAGTGCCCGGATATTCGGCAGGGCACGGCTAACTCGGTAATAGTGCGGCAATCTGACGGCATTGGCAGCAATGCCCGAAAGAGCATGCGCGGAGGACTTTGTAACTTCACGTACTAACTTTTACGGAAATACCGCACCCTTGTAACGCATTTGTGTGACTTCCATCACATATATACGTACTGTTGGAAGCTTTTTGGTACCTTGCTCTGCTAGTTGAAGCGAGGTGCCAAATCGTGATCGCTCATGCGATCGCGAGCGGGGGAACCAACTGTCGAGCACACTGAGACGCATGTGTTTAGTTGCATTATGCATCGAACGTGATTGTTCGACCGGGGCGAATCGGCCGATTACCGCGGCCGTAGCGAACTCAATTCGAGTGCGCGAGCCCGTCAGCTAACTCCGTCGGCGCAAGATCAAGGAGGCATCAGATGCTTTTGCCGACCAATAGGGTCCGGTTGACGCTGCTTGCCGGCGCATGTGCTGCGCTGGCTTTGGTGGGGTCAGTAACAGCTCTTGGCTCGACCCAAGGGAACAAAGAAACAGATTCAAAACACGGCCTAGCCGATACAAAGAACGTCGTTGTATCGACCGTGCGGGTTGCGACTTACGGGCGTCCAGTGAAGATCCAGGGGAAAATTTCCGCTGAATTGAAGGGCGAGACGCTTTTCTTGGAGCGTTCGCTCAGAGGAAGATGGATGCGAGTCAAAAGCTTCGTGGCCGAGCAGGACCTAACGTACGTGACCTCGTTAAAGCTGAAACGTACGACCAAGATACGGATAACGTCTCCAAATCTGGGGACGCTTTTCCAGCGAACATTGAAAGTCAGAGCCGCTTCGCGCACAAAGCGAGTCAAGCTGAACTCCTGGGTTGGCAAGCGAGTGTCCGTCAGTGGCGCGGTTCGGCCGGCCACGGTTGGCAGGAATGTGTCCGTGACCGTTAAGAGGAATGGACGGAAGCATGTTCTGGGCACGGCAAGAACCAAAGTAGGCGGAAAGTTCAAGGTCACTTGGACAGCGCGGAGTTCAGGGAGAAAAAGACTTCGTCTGCATATAGAAGGCGATCGCAGTGCCGTTGAGTCCACACAGTTGTTGAGGCTGAATGTCTTCGCTCCGGCAAATGCCTCCTACTACGGGCCGGGTTTCATAGGCAGCAGAACGGCGTGCGGTCAAACCATGACATCGAGCTCGGTGCACGTTGCTCACAGAACTCTGCCGTGTGGTACCAAGCTCAAGTTCTACCTTGGTGGCAGGGTGGTGGACGCTGTCGTGAAAGACAGGGGTCCGTTTCACTACGGGCGAGTCTTCGACTTGAGCGTCGGCCTAAAGAACAAGCTTGGCTTCGGCTCAACCGGGGTCGTCGGTTACCTGGTCAAATAGGCAGCCAAGGCCCTATCCCGATAGGGCCTAGCGTCTTACAACCTTCTCGCAACTTCGCGCCACCCGGTCGCGGCGGTTGGCGTGTACCACGTCGTAGCCGCGGCCGCAACTTATGCGATCCACCTCATTTTTTGGCCCTACGGTAACGATGCGATCGTTTCCGGGGCCGCCGCGGATAATGTCGTTGCCAAAGCCGCCACTTATTCGATCGTTTCCAGAGCCACCGTAGATGTGATCGTTGCCACGGTTTCCATTGATCCGGTCATTTCCGGAGCCTCCCCAAAGCCAGTCGCTTCCGTTTCTGCCTGAGATGGTGTCGTTATCCGGGCCGCCGCGAATGCGGTCGTTGCCCTTCTCGCCCTCAAGGACGTCCTTGCCGCCAAGCCCGAAGATAACGTCGTTTCCGTCGCGTCCGAGTATCGTGTCCGGGCCCTTGGTGCCTCTGAGCGTGTCCTTCTTCTTCGTACCGCTGATCACGTTCCCGGCCTTGGAGGGGTCGTCAGCTGCGGCGTCGTCGGTGTAGGGGACAACGATAACGTGCTCGCAGTGCTTGAGTTTGTCCTCATCTGTGTACGCGCCGGGTAGGGCGGACTTGTACCTGTACATCCTGACGGTGTCTTGGCCGGGCCCGCAGTCGATCTCCTCCTTGTGGTGGTCCGCGGAGTCGATGTAATCATCACCTGTGCCGGCGTTCACCGTGTCGAGGTCGCTGCCGGGATAGATCCGGTCGTCGCCCGGCCCGCCGAGCATGTAATCCGGGTTTGACCCTCCGTAGAGAGTGTCGTTGCCGAGACCGCCGTCGATTATGTCCGGGCTTCTCTGGCCACGGATAACATCGTTGCCCGGACCACCGTTGATCGTGTCGAGCCCCGGACCGCCGTAGATCCTGTCATCTCCCTCTCCGCCGGTTACATGATCGCTCCCACGCGAGGCGAGAATTCGATCGTTGCCTGGTCCGCCACTCAAGCGATCGTTGCCGTACGCCTCCCTAATGACGTCATCTCCATCGCCGGCCTGAACACGGTCATCGCCGTTGCCGGGATTGATTTGATCGATACCGGGTCCGGCACGGATCATGTCGTTTCCCGTGCCACCGTAGAGGCGATCGTCCCCACTGCCTCCGATCAGTAGGTCATTACCGGAGTTACCGCGCAGGACGTCATCCCCAGGACCGCCCGACAATGAGTCAAGGCCGGAGCCTCCGCGTAGATGGTCCATGCCGGGACCGCCTTTCAAAAGGTCATTTCCTCTCCTGCCTCTGAGCCGGTCATTTCCCGAATATCCGAAGAGGCGATCATTGCGCGAGCTGCCGTTGAAATTGTTCGAACGCGAGGAGCCGTGCTTGGTCCTGCCGATACGCCGCCCACGGTTCAGGGTCGGAACACCCTTCCTGACAGGAACGTACTTCACGCCGGCTCTGGATGTTTTTGCTCTGGCGGCCCGGACCTTGAGTGTGTAGTGCTCTCGACGAAGTTTTTTTGGCAGACGCCATCTGTGAATTTTTGTCGTTCTGCCCCTAGTTCGCCTGGCACCTAGATATGCAATCTGTTTCTTGGTCGGGCCGAGCAGCCACGCTCTAAGAACACTGCGCTTGCGGCAGTTGATCCTGACCCTCAAGAGCCTGCTCTTGGTGGGCGAGATCCACGGGAGTTCATTCATTTGAAGTGCCACGCAGTTCGGCCTGAAGCTTTTCTGTTTGACGGTGCGGCGTTTTTGCAAGTACTCCTTGGGCACGCGCCAGCTCAAAGTGGTCTTGGCGGTGAACGTGAAGTTTGCCTTCAGCAGCGCTCCGTTCGAGGTTTTCCTGGCCTCAATCCTGCGAAGCGGGCTGGAGGAATTATTCAGATGCGTCAAGTACTGGCTGTATGGTGCCTGCCACCAGTCAAGCAAAGCTTGTGGAACCAGAGCTTGGACGTAACCCCTGTCAGCTCCAAAAAGTGTTGAGCCCTCGATAAACAAGCGCTGGTCGAACGACGGCTTCCCCTTGTCCTTGACGTGGGGGTCTTCACTAAACTGGCCGTTGGTTGCCAGAACAAGCCCTTTGAACGGATCGCCGCCGAGCTTTTTCAGCTTCTCGGGCCTTTCAATAGACGTGAACGCAAGCCGCGAGGGAAGTATTCCGGGAAGGGTGCCCGAGATCTTCTCGGCAGTCTGGAGATCGACTTTGTAGCCGCCGATTTCATATGTCATGCCTTCTCCGACTTCTGCCTCCGCGAGAAGGAAATGCGGCTCCTTGCTCGATGGCGCAGCGAAAGTGAATCTGACTCGGGTGGTGGGGGGGAGGGCGCTGGAAAGCTCGGTTCCGCCGTCTGCCAAGTGGAGCTCCACACGCTGACGATCCCCTCCGTCCGTTATCCGGCAGCCGACCTGGGCGCCCTCGCTACCGTCGATTGCGAGATCCTCGAACGATGACATCCCGGCTCTAAGTACCTCGATCTTTTCCAAGTTGGGTTGGCCCAGACGCGGCTCCGAACAGAATCGAGTATTGACGTCTCCCGCATCGAGGTTGATCGTGCCGGAATCGACGTCGTCGCCCTCAACGGTTATCAACGTCGCGTTTGAAGGCGTCAGTGGAAAGTTCCATGTTGCATCGCCGAAGAACCTCCCCGAATGTCCTGCGGCATATGCGTGCAGTTGATAATTGCCGGGATCCAGTTGTAGTGAGAACTGTCCAGAGGAGTCCGTCGATGTGGAGGTGACTCCGGCACCGCACAGCGATTTTGCAGCGCCGCATGCAACCACGGACGCCTGGCTTATAGGCGATCCGGTTGCGTTCTCAACTTTGCCCGTTACCGACGCGGCGAGGGAGAGGCCTGGCAAAAGCAGCGTGCCTAAAGCAACAGCTGCCAAAACTATCGGCAGCTGTTTCGATTTCAGATTTCTCAGAAAACACATATTCGGATGCATGCTCCAGCCCAGAGAGTAAGCAAAGCAGAAATTTGCGCAAGTTGCGAGAAAGTTGGCAAAATAAGTCACATACGGCACAAAGATCGGTATGGATTATGGCGTAGCTATCTGACCTTTGATCGATCATTACGAAAGCGGGTCTCGTAGCGAGATTCGAACAGTGCCGCGAGCTACCGCCTCAGCATAAAAAAACCAAATCATTGGGTTTTTTTCCACACATCTTGGGTATTGTGCCTTCATGCGGCCAACCACACAGTATGCACAGAGCGGCGATGCCGATATCGCGTACCAGGTGCTGGGGGAGGGCGAGCTCGATCTTCTGTTTGTTCTGCCATGGATGTCCCAAATCGAGCAACTGTGGGAGGCGCCGTCATTTGCTCGAATACTTGACCATCTAGCTTCGTTTTCGCGACTGGTTATCTTCGACCGTCGAGGCTCAGGCCTATCCTCGCGCATGGGCGGTCCGCCGACTCTTGAATCGCAACTGGAAGATATCCGCGCGGTCATGACGGCAGCGGATATCAAAAGGGCCGCCCTGATTGGGCACGTCGAAGGCTCAGCGCTAGTGACGCTGCACGCTGCAACGCATCCGGAGATGGTTAGTTCAATTGTCTTTCTCTCTCCGGTGTCACGGATGACGGAAGCTCCCGACTATCCCTGGGCTTCCAGCATCGAGGAGCGTCAGGTTCGTCTCGATTTTACCGTTGACAGCTGGGGCAACGGGGATAGTTTTAGGCCTTTCGCGCCCAGCATGGCAAATGATGAGCAATTCATGAATTGGGCGGCGAAGTTGCAACGCCTGATTGCGACACCAAGAGAGGCGAAAGCCATGCTCGATGTGATCGGCGACACGGACGTACGCGAGGTATTGCCACTGATTCAAGCACCCACGCTGGTTTTGCACCGTCCAGAAAATGAGGCAATCGACGCTGGGCACGCCAGGTACGTTGCCGAGCATGTCCCCGATGCAAAGCATGTGGAGCTTCCCGGAGTTGACGCGCTGCTTTTCGGTGACGATAACGACGCTCTATTGGGTGAGATCGAGGAGTTTTTAACGGGTTCGCGACACGTATCCGATAGCGATCGGGTGCTCGCGACCGTAATGTTCAACGACATCGTTGGCTCTACGGAGCGGGCAGCAGAGATGGGGGACCGCCTCTGGCGGGATCTGCTGGAAAACCACTACTCACTGTTGCGCCGCGAGTTAAACCGTTTTGGAGGCAACGAGGTGAAGACGACAGGAGACGGTATGCTCGCCACGTTCGATATTCCTGCACGCGGCATACGCTGTGCAAGGTCCATAACCGAGGTGGTGAAGCAGAACGGGATCGAGGTGCGCACAGGTCTGCATACAGGAGAATGTGAGCTGATGGACAACGATGTCGGTGGTGTCGCAGTGCACATAGCTGCCAGGGTTACGAACAAAGCCAGTCCCAGCGAGGTTCTTGCCACGAGCACGGTAACCGATCTGGTTGCCGGATCTGGCATCGAATTTGAGGATCGCGATACACATGAGTTGAAAGGGGTGCCTGGAACGTGGAACCTGAAAGCGGTGATGGGATAGTGAGCACCGACGGACAGCGCCTAGCTGTAGTCACAGGCGCAAACCGAGGTTTGGGGTATGAGGCGTGTCGTGCGCTGGGAGAGAAAGGCTACAAGGTGGTATTGACCAGCCGCGACGAGGCTAAAGGCGAGGCAGCGGCAGAGAAGCTACAGAACGAGGGATTGGATGTGGTCTATCACCGGCTTGACGTAACTGAAGCCGAGAGCGTATCCCAGTTGGGAAAGTACGTTGATGAGGAGTTCGGCCGAGTCGATGCACTGGTCAATAATGCAGGTGTCATGTTGGACCTGGCAGACGATATACACACCTTGCTTGACGCACGGCTAGATACCGTAAAAAAAACCGTCGAGATAAATGTCTACGGTCCCATTCTCGTGTCACAGGCCCTGATTCCGATCATGAAGAAGAACGGGTATGGACGCGTTGTGAATGTCTCAAGCGGCATGGGGCAGCTGAGCGATATGTCGAGCGGTGTGCCGGCGTACCGTGTATCGAAAACAGCGATCAATGCAGTCACGAGAGTGCTTGCCCACGAGCTGAGCGATTCAGGGATCCTGGTGAACTCTGTCTGCCCCGGCTGGGTACAGACGGACATGGGTGGGTCCGGTGCTCCCGTGACCGTTGAGGAAGGCGCCGATACGATCGTGTGGCTGGCAACTCTGCCAGATGACGGGCCGACGGGTGGATTCTTCCGCAAGCGAGAGTCGATTCCCTGGTAGGCGGGTAGACAGAGAGATGAGGACATGAACTTAGAGTGGTTCCGCACGGACCAGGAGGAGATCCTCGACCGTGAGGGCACGAGCCCGCGCGGCAGGGAGATACTGGATGATCTTGATCGATGGAACAGGTTGGCTGGCTGGTACATCTTCCATGTGCGCCGCATCAAGAAGCACTGGGAGGCTCTGGGGTGCCCGGAGCCGGTTCGGATACTGGATATCGGTACCGGACCGGCAGGCCTGCTCGACGCAATCGCAAAACAGTTTGCGAAGGACGGGATTTCAGTAGATCTTGTTGGCGTCGATCTTCATTCTGGGTACGTGGAGATGGCACGGGAGCGCATGGGGGAGAGGGCAGAGATCGTTCAAGCTGACGCAACCGATCTACCGTACGACGATCATTCATTCGACATCGGTGCCAACACCCTGATGATGCATCATCTCCCACAGGAAGTCAGACAGAAGATGGTCACTGAGATCGGACGAGTATGCAGATCGGCCTATATATTCGACCTTATGCTCAGTCTGCCAGGCTATATGACCTGGGCGATCGCTTCTACTTTGATGCGAATGGACACGGATACAAGGCACGACGGCTTGGTGTCGAGTAGGCGTGCATGCTCGTTTTCCGAGTTTGAGGTGCTGGTGGAGCCTCTGCCCGTCAAAGCTGGGACCGTTATCCCGTTTACCATGCATACGGAGCCCGTCTAGTTTGAAAGAGCTGGCCCAGTAGTTAGTGCGCCGTGTGGATACAGAACTCCAGCCGCTATGACGACGACGAGGTGGCCGACCTCGTCCACTTTGCGACGCAGGATGTCGACCTGACCGATGTCTGTATAAACATCAAGAACGGCAGGCTGGGGGGGAGTGCCTACGACGGCATTCCCGAGATTAGTAACGCTCCGTCCTCAGCCAAGTACCTGATCACCCTGCGCCTGGGAACGACTACCGAGAAGTGGCCGCTCGGACCGATCAACTACCACTTCAAAGCCCCGGAGGAAGTGGGCCCACGCAATCGCTTTCCCTTCTTTACCTGTAATGGCTGGCGAGAGTGGCTTGTGAAGACTGCGGCACACGAGGCCAAGCACATAGAGCAGTACCGCAAAGGCTCTACTCGCAGCGAGATAAGTTGCGAGCATTTCAGCGTCGGGGTACTGGATCGCTACCGTGCAAAAGTGTTGGCGCCAGAAGCCGAACAGATGACGATGTTTGCCGCTTGAGCTACTAGGCGGCCTGTGCTGAAAGCAATGGCGCCAGAATGGCCCGATCGAAGTAGACCTCGTTTCGCTTGATACGGTCACCTTCCATAACAACAAGGTCCATTCCATCGGCCTCCACCGTCTCATCGCCGTCCGTCGCCTTGAACGATGCGTGCCACAGGATGGCAGCGCCGTCTTCGTCTTTTAGGGGAAAGGCCTCTCGAAGCTCCCAGTGCATCTGCCACCGATCAAACAGCTTGGTCAGGTAGCGACGCATCCCATCGGATCCCTCAACGGCTCCTCTCGTGTTGGGGTCGATGTATGTGACATCGTCGGTATATGTGGCGACCACCTTCTCAACGTCCTGACTGTTCCAGGCGCTTAATAGACGGTTTGCCGCTGCTTCAACTTGCGCAATATCCACTCGCCCATCCTCCTTCGCGATAAATCGATACCTGCTTGTTGTAAGCGTACCTTCTGGTCTTTGCCAAGACCGCAGCTATGCCTGACCGGTTATAAGGGCCATGCCTGGGAATCGGCTCAGGTTGCGTGAGCGCACATGTTCGAAGCCGGCCTCATCCAACCATCCCTTGATCTCGTCTATCGAGTACGTGCGGGCGCCGCTGGTAACGAAAAACAGCAAACCTGTGAGTGCGCCCAACTGCGTGGGGCGTTCACCATCGGCGGGGAGGACCTGCTCCAGCACAGCCACTTTGCCACCTTTGCTCAGGGACTCACGAGCGCGCTCCAGGACGGTTAGAGACTCTTCAGACGTGAAGTGATGCAAGATATGGAATAGGCAGGCGAGGTCGTAATCGCTGCCGATATCGTCATTGAGTATGTCTCCAACGCGGTAATCGATGCGGTCGGAGAAGCCGGCCTCGTCGACCAGCTTCCTGCCTATGCGCGTTGCACCTTCCAAGTCGACGACGGTGGAGCTGAGTTTTGGATAGCGCTTGACAAGCGCGCAGGAGTACCCGCCGTGTCCTCCCGCGAGGTCAACCATTCTTGTGTCACTGCTTGAAAGACGCATTCGAAGGGCCACCTCATCGGCGCCGAATCGTGCGACCTCGAAAAGGGCGCGCATGTAGCGTTCCCAGAACGGGTCGTCGGCGTCGGCAGAGTGGATCTCGACCGGCTTGTTGGTTCGAAGCACGTCTTCCGTCTGCTCGAGCCACTCCCACATGTCGATGTTCAAGTGGCCGGCATAGGTTGCCACCGAGTCAGGGGAGTTCTTCAGCAGGAATCGGCTCGACATCTCGGTCAGCTCGAAGCGGTCTCCCTTGCGCTCGACGTATCCGAGGGACCAGAGGGCCATCAGCAGCGATTCTGTCCCGTCGACATCGAGATCAAGTGTCTCCGCCAACTCTGAAGGTACGAGGGGACGATCCTCCAGCGCATCTATGACGCCAAGCCGGATTGCGGAGCTGATCGTACGTGCCATCGCTATTCCCATGAACGTCTCGGCCACTGGAATCGGGGCCATGTTGGCAAACAGTGCAACACGCTCTCTTATGTCTTCGGGAATGATGCCTAGCCGCATAGCGCAGGCATTCTAGTGCGGTGGGTCGATTGCCCCCCCGGAGCAATACCGTGTGTCGTCCCATAGCATCCCCTCTATGCGCAAGCCGCCTAAATTTCCGTTGGCCGATTATCTTGGCCTCAAGATCGAGATGCTGGAGAAAGGCCGTTCATTGGCAAGCCTGGAAATTGATGAAAAACATCTAAACCCACACGGCGTTGTTCACGGTGCAACTATGTTCACGATGATAGATACTGGAATGGGGGCCGCGACGATGAGCACCCTCGAAGAGGGCAAGAGCTGCGCGTCGATCGAGGTACATATTCGCTTCCTGCGGGCGGCAACTGAAGGGAAATTGCGGGCAGAGACAGAAGTGATAAAAGCCGGCAGTAGGGTGGTGCAACTTAAGTCAGATGTCTACGGAGCCCAGGACGTGCATTTCGCCTCGGCCACGGGATCGTTTGCCGTGATCGAGGCTTCCTCCTAATCTTTCTTTTCCTCGTGCCCGCCGAACTCGTAACGCATTGCCGACAGTAATTTATCCGCGAAGTCCGCTTCCCCGCGCGAGCTGAAACGATCAAAGAGCGCTGCAGATAGCACGTGTGCGGGGACTCCCTCATCGATAGCGGCCAGATTGGTCCAGCGTCCCTCGCCGGAGTCCGATACACGTCCCTCGAAGTTCGAAAGATCGGGATTCCTTTTCAATGCAATCGCCGTCAGGTCGAGCAGCCACGAAGCGATCACACTGCCTCGTCGCCAAACCTCCGAGATCTCGGTCATGTCAAAGTCGTACTGGTAGTACTCGGGGTTGCGTAGCGGTGTCGTCTCCGCATCGACTTCTCGCTCAGACTTCCCAACGTCGGCATGTTTAAGAATGTTCAAGCCTTCGGCGTATGCTGCCATGATGCCGTACTCGATGCCGTTGTGGACCATCTTCACGAAGTGCCCGGCGCCGCTCGGCCCGCAGTGAAGGTAACCACGCTCAGAGGTGCTGGGAGAGCCCTCACGGCCCTCCGTACGCTCAATATCGCCCATTCCAGGGGCGATGGACGCGAATATGGGGTCGAGGTGCTCAACCGCCTTTGTATCACCACCGATCATCTCCGTATAGCCTCTCTCGAGGCCCCAGACGCCGCCGCTGGTGCCGCAGTCCAGGTAGTGAATGCCCTTGGGCTCCAAGGCCTCGGAACGGCGTATATCGTCTCGGTAGTAGGAGTTACCGCCGTCGATGATGATGTCTCCGGACTCCATCCGGTCGGCCAGTTCATTGACGGTCCCTTCGACCACGCCTGCCGGGACCATCATCCACGCCGCTCGCGGCTTGGACAGTTTGGATATGAAGTCGTCGTAGGACGTTGCACCGACCGCTCCTTCCTTGGTCAGTCCTTCGACCGCTTCAGGGCTGATGTCGTAGACGACGCACTCATGACCATCCTTCATCAGCCGACGGACCATGTTCGCTCCCATACGGCCAAGACCTACCATTCCAAGCTGCATTTTCGCTCTCCTCTCCGGCTCAAACGATCTGACGCTGCGATCAAGCTATTTCTCTCTGAGCAACAGGCTGTGATAGTACAGGCGAGACGGTCAGTAATAAGCCGGTCTGACGGTACGTGACGAAAAAATAAATCGTGACCTTTTCGTCTCCGGTGAGTCTTAGTTGTTACAGGGACTGTTTGTAAGCAAGGAAGCATGCCTTCGGGGGAGGGCGCGAAATGAATCACCATTTTCTTCGACGAATCTGTACCGCAGTCGTCGTGGCTGCCCTTCTATTTCTGCCGGCCTCAGTGTTCGGTGACTCCTATGAGCCCAACAACACCCTCGACACGGCGTACGGCCCCATCGGTTATAACTCTTTGACAAGCGAGTTCTCTGGTGTGGTGGAGACCGGAACCGACTACGACGCCTTTTACTTCTACGTGCCGAAGGGATCTCACCCGGTCAACTTCAATATTTCGAACACATCGGGCGCCGGTCGATATTTGATTGATGGCTGGCTGTTTAACGAAGACGGTAAAGAACTGGGCGCTGCTTGGGATATTGAGCCAGGCGGCGTTGGCAGTATCGCTCTCACGTTAAGTGGCCCAAGTCGGTATTACTTCGACATTGAGCCTTCTTATCAGGACATCGTTCCCGGCTCCACTTACACCTTTACAACGAGTCCGCAGAGCTCCTTTGTAAAATCGCTCGCATCGCCTTCGCGTCCGCCCACGTCATCTTCGCCGGCACCGACACCACAACTTATTGGCCCGGTCATCGTGACGCCGACCAAAAACAGCAATTGCAAGAAGGCAAAAAGCTATAAGAAGAAGTACAAGCGTTACCGCAAGATATACAAGCGTTACTCCAAAAAAGCGAAGAAGGCCAGGACAACAAAGTCAAAGCGCAAGCTCAAACGAACTGAGCGCAAATACAGAAAGCGCTACAAGCAATACAAGAAGAAGTACAAGCGCGCGAAAAAGCGTTGCTGAGCTAACCGCTGCCAGGCGTAGGCATTTTGTCGTACGGCCCGATCAAGCCTGGGCAGCGCGGAGTGCGTCGAGTGCCTCTTGGAGCGCTCCCGATGAGGCGTCGGACATGGGCATGCGAACATGAGGTGTTGGAATCTTGCCCTCCGCGTGGAGTACGGCCTTGATGACCGCCGGGTTCGGCTCGGCAAACAGCGCCTGCGCTAGAGGTAGCAAGGCTTCGGCGTGCTCCCGACCCTGAGTGAGGCGACCGTCAAGCCCATCGGCAATCATCTGGGCGAAGCGCCCGGTGCATAGGTTCGAGCAGGCTGCGATTGCACCGGCTCCTCCCATCAGGACGAGCGGGAAGAGGAAGGGGTCGTCACCTCCCAGGACTGCGAAGGAGGACGGTACTTTCGAAAGTAAGGTCAGGGTATCTGCGTCAATGCCGCCGACTACTTGCTTGACGCCGGCGACACCGTCGGTCGCGGCAAGCTCCAGCAACGATTTGGGCCCGAGGCCCTGACCAGTGCGGTGGGGAATGTTGTAGACGATGAGCGGTACCGGTGACTGGGAGGCGACCTTCTGGAAGTGACGGACGATGGCCGCTTCGGAGGGGCGGACGTAGTAGGGAACGACGGCAAGTGACGCGCGAACGCCTTTTACGTCACTCAACGCCTCATGACGTGCGATCGTCGTACGTGTGTCGTTCGTCCCAGCCCCAACAATCAAGGCGGCCTCGTGATCGGCACAGACTCGCGCACATGCGCCAACGGTGGCGTCACGCTCATCTGTATCGAGCGACGTTGACTCGCCGGTAGTGCCCAACGCGACGATTCCGCTGGCTCCTGCATTAAGCGCCTCATGCGCAAGGTGCTCAAGGGCGTCTATATCGACTCGGTCGCGATCGTCAAATGGCGTCACCAGAGGAACGAAAAGACCGCTTGGTTTAAAGGTGTCACTCATGGGCCTATCACGACCACTTCGTACTCGGTCATCTAGTTTGCTCCTCCTACATTCGATCGAACGTCTGCCACCGCCAGCGCCCTCACAGCGAGCACCGCGATCCAGCCGATCGTGAACACGATAACGCCCGCGACACCGCACACCGCGCTTAAGTGGATTCGATTCATGTTTGTACTGTAGTTCACGGCAGCTTATGAAAACGCAATCGCAAGCCCTTCAAAATCATCTGGGCGAAGACGCTAAAGCTAAACCAAACCTGGTCGAGACACCTCTTGAGCGCGATGTTGTCAACGTCGTTTTGAGGCGTCGATCCTGCAGTTACCGCAAAGCGGGGGCAGTGAAGTCGGCGCGACCGGTTGCCAGTCGGGCGCAGCGTCATCGCCCGGGTGCGTAGTTATTCTCGTCTGCCCGGAGCCGTCGTCGTTCATGGTGTAGATCTCGAAGTTACCATCGCGGTAGCTTGTGAACGCGATTTTTTGACCGTCATAGTCCAGATGCTCCGCTTTTTATGACACACGAAGTGTGTTGGGTTGCTGCGACATCTGGACAAAAACAACAGAAAGGAGCCCCAGATGAACAGTGTCAACATAGTAGGCCGTATCGCCACCGACATATATCACTATGACGGTGAGGATGAGAAGCCTTCAAACGCTCTCTTCACAGTCGCTGTGAACTACGCCGAAGATAAAGCGGACTTCATCCGCGTCACGGCATTCGGCTCACAGGCCGACAACAACAAGAAGCATCTCGCTAAAGGTCGCATGGTTGCGATCGAAGCCGAGATCAAAACATCGCGCAAAGAGCGCGACGGCGAGTCCGAGTTCTTCCAGGACATCGTACAGCGCCGAATCCGTTATCTCGACAAGCCACAGGACTCCAAGTGAGTCCTGTGGTTAACCATTCGGTTCTGTCTCAGATCGCCTTAGGGGGCGATCTGAGGGGCCGTTTTAATCCTTTCTGATGTTTAGGTTATATGTCAAAACCTATTTGACATTCTATGGTATAATAAAGTCAAATAGGATTTGACATATGCCTAGATACAAAACAGGAAAAAAACCACCAATAGATGAACTACTTCGCGATGTGGCTGATCGGGGAGGGGTATTCTCTGCCCGAGAGGCTGAGGACAGAGGTATCAGCCGTCAGCTTCTTTCCTACTACGTCAAAGAGGGCAAACTCGATCGACTCGATAGAGGTATATACCGATCTAAATACGCGCCCGATCATCCCCATGAGGATGCGATTGAATCTGCGGTTGCTTACGGTCCGAAAGCTGTTGTTTCTGGTTCATCTGCACTAAATGTCTATGGCATTGGAACGCTCGATTCAAACAAAATCTGCATAAAGCACCCTGCAGATGAAGCGTCTGCGCGCATACCTAGCACGATTGCTGCATCCACGATGTCTATTGTGACGCCAGATGACTATGAAGTCAGTAGTCGGGATGGTGTTCCTATCGAGCCCGTACTTGATGCGCTTTCCACAGCGTGGAATGTTGGAAACTACGATCCCAATCAGTTTGTTAACACCGTAAGAGATGCTCTGAATGCAGGGACCGTGAGTCGTTCAGATCTTAAAGAGCGCGATCTAGATAGGTTCGTAGAAGATGACGACGAGCAAGAGTGATCGCCACAAGAGCATTAGGGATCGTCTAAAACATGCTGCGAGGCAAAGTGGCGTTCCGTTCAATAAGTTTGTTCGACAAGAGGCGCTTAAAGAGCTTTTGTGCAGAGGTCTTAAGCAAAGGCACGACTTCTTACTAAAAGGTGCTCTCTCGTTAGAGGCAGAGGTCGCATTGCTTGGCATCGTTTTGAATTCTGAGGCTATGACTACCGATGCAGATCTTGCTACTCGGGACGCGGTGGGGGATCTAGTGAACGCCATAACGCTTGTCTGTAGCGATGAATCAAGTGAATCTTTCGAATACCAGATAGCAAAAGACGTGATTAAGAAGCGGGGGGCAGGTCGGAAGCTCACTGTCACTGTTTTCATTGATGGTAGGAGGTTCACCGATATACATCTCGATATAGGAACTGCGAGAGTTGATATGCCGAATCGTCAGGTGAACATGGGAATGGATTACAAAAAAGAACCTTTTGGGGATCTTTCGGTTGAGTGTCCGGAAGTAGCTCTAGCGGACAAGCTTCATGCTTTCGCTAAAGATCGTGGTGGTCGTTCTAACACTCGGTATCGCGATTTGCCAGACATGTTGCTGATAGGGAAGGTTGCAGTAAGCCACAGCATCAGACTTGAGGATTTGCGGTACGCGGTTGAAAAGGTTTTCGGCGATGAACCTATACCTGAAAGGTTTCCTGAACCACCTGCAGAATGGCCAAGCACGCTTGAAGTACGAGCTGATTATTTGCCTAACGATAAATCAGAGATAGTTACCTTGTGTCGTGAGTTTTGGGACCCAGTATTGTCGGCGGATTGGAAAACAAGGAAATTGTGTAGTTTGTCGTCAGATGGATGGGTAAATTAGCTATCCCCTGCAACGCATGATAATAAGTGTTATGTAAACCTAGCTTTTTTACTTACTTCATTTCCACTCATATGTAAGAAACTTTGATCTTTACTGGGATTTCCAGAGCTTTGGGTTCGTTTGTGCTCTTTTGACCATGCAGAGCCATGAGGACTCCACATATGACTGTGTGGCTCACCTTGCTTCAGTTTGATCGGTTAAACGTGGCACATCAGAGCTTCCTAATTGAGTTCGCCTCGCCCAGGAATTAGAAAACTGCCTATCGTTAGCAGTAGGAACGAACATACGTTTGGGTCTTCAATGGAGGATTACTTTGCGTACTGTCCCATGCCGGAGATGTCGACAATCACGCAGGACTCATCGCCGACTGTGTAGGCGTCGTGGCCTGCTGGAATAAAGAAGGCATCGCCTGGCGCCACCTCTTGCTCGAGCCCGTCATCCATGGTTACCATCATTCGACCTGAGAGGACGTAGCCGGTGTGCGCAGACTGACAACTTTCTGTTCCGGCGATGGGCTTAACATGCTCCGACCACTTCCAGCCAGGCTCCATCGATACTCGCCCAATGGTGACATTTTCCAAATTGACGATATCTACCTTGCCTTTGTCGGTGAATGGCCTGACTTCGTCTGGTGATTCCAGACTCTTTGTTGTAAGACTTGCCATGGTCTCCCCTTTCGACTGCGAAACATTTCTTCAATGACTGAATCAGCGTATTGGAATAAGAACAACTTGATAACAACGGCCGATCAAG
>SDBU01001256.1_pt1 | contig 36857 bp, 24 predicted proteins | sample 2277071 | NCBI WGS metagenome assembly SDBU01 (sample SAMN10397929, study PRJNA504765) | marine sediment metagenome | isolation source: marine sediment core GS08_GC12, 126 cmbsf | place: Arctic Ocean: Gakkel Ridge, Loki's castle | collected 2008 | reverse complement strand
CGATACAGGAAATAGGGAAACACTTAGAGAGCTGGCCAGCCGGGATTCAATAATACTCTGGACCATAAAAACTTTTCAGCGCAACAGAATAAAATTTTCCGGATACATAGAATCGGACAAATATAATAAAATCCAATTCATCCGGCTCAAATCTCCCGGGCAGGCAAAAAACTTGCTTATAAAAGCTTCCGGGAACCAGGACTGGATCCTCGATTGGATCAACTAACTTCCTCAGACTATTAGTCAACAACCAGGAACAGTGATATGGATAAACACTTCCAAAAATTCAGAAACGGAATTATTGGCATCAACACCGAATTGCTTTCTCCCGATAGAGAAACCAGGAAATTGATCTATGCCGATTGGGTAGCAAGCGGCCGCAATTATGGGCCCATCGAAACCAGGATACGGGAAGAAATCTTACCGCTGGTAGCCAATACCCATACTGAGACCAGCACCACGGGTATGGCGATGACCCATGCTTACCATACCGCCCAGGACATCATCAAAAACCATGTTAACGCCAACTCTGATGACCTGATTATTACCAGGGGATCAGGCATGACAGGTCTGATAAATAAATTCCAACGCATGCTGGGATTTAAGGCAAATGAAAGTTTAGACCGGGTACTCCCGGAGAGCGAATGTCCTGTAGTATTCCTTACCCATATGGAGCATCATTCGAACCACACCAGTTGGTTGGAAACGGTCGCTACGGTTGAAATCATTCAACCTACTGCTGACGGACTGGTTGACCTAAATTCCCTCAAAGATCTGCTCCAGAGATATAAGGACCGCCCGTTAAAAATAGCCTCCGTCACTGCCTGTTCAAACGTTACAGGTATTACAACCCCAACCCATCAAATCGCACAGATAATGCACAAAGCCGGGGGATACTGTTTTGTCGATTTTGCCTGTTCTGCGCCCTACACAGAAATGGATATGCATCCGGAAATGGAAGGCGCTGATCTGGATGCGATTTTTTTCTCGCCCCATAAATTTTTAGGGGGTCCCGGCTCAACTGGCGTGTTGATATTTAATCGGGACCTGTATCAGAGGGATGTCCCTGACAACCCGGGCGGCGGCACGGTAGATTGGACCAATCCCTGGGGGGGGCATAAATATATAGATGATATTGAAGCCAGGGAAGATGGCGGAACCCCCGCATTTCTGCAAACGATCAAAGCAGCGATGTGTATCACCCTCAAAAACGAGATGGGTATCCCCAATATTCTGGCTCGTGAACACCACCTGCTGGAATTACTCTGGGAGAAAATAGTCGGGATTCCCAATTTAAATATTCTCGCCCCCCAACACCGGGATCGGCTCCCTGTGATCTCCTTTTACATAAACGATCTGCATTACAACCTGGGCGTGAAGTTACTCAATGATAAATTCGGCATTCAATGCCGGGGGGGATGTTCTTGCGCCGGCACCTATGGCCATTATCTGCTGAACATCGATCAGAGTCAATCCAAACGGATCACCGCTCTCATTGACCAGGGAGATTTATCCGGAAAACCGGGTTGGATCCGGGTCTCACTGCATCCAACCATGACTGACGAAGAAGTAAAATATATCGGGCAGAGCATCAAAGAGCTGGCAGAAAATCATCAAAAATGGCGCGATGAGTATCTATTTGATCCTGCCTGTCTTGACCTGGAACCTAAGGATTTTAATCCTGATCTGGAAATAAAGGAAAAAATAACCCGGGCAATCACAAAAAACTTCCTCCCCTAATTACCGGTACCTCGTCTATAATGAAGTTGACAAGATCATATATCTCAACCAAATATCATTTTTAGGAATTTGGTGGTCTAGATATTGATCGATAATCGGCATCCTCGCTGCCTTCATTAATCCCGCCGAGTTGGATTATTTAGGGAGGATGAGAATAACATGATTAGCAAGGAAAAAGTAAACAGTTCTCGATATCTCATAATTCTCGGATTGATATTAATCATTGGTTTCAGTGCCTGCAGCACCCAGGCGAATACAGGAACTGCAGCACCAGGAGCTGCTGCTGGCCAGGAGGATAGTGATTTTGACGCACAAACACCACTACGCACCTGCCCCACTGAAAAAACACTCTACAGTTTATGGTTCAGCCACCTGGCTGTGCTTGATATCGATATGGGTGATGGAGAGACTTTTTATCTGAAATTTGAGAATGTTCCACCATCATTCTTTGATCTCTGGATAGACGCCGATGGCACGGTTACCAACGAAGGCATTTTCAGTGAAACGCCAATCGGCTACTATGGGGAAGCTAATCATCCTGACGATGATGACTGTCCGGTGCAAATCTTTGAAGGCGACTGGCAGATGAAAGCTGAAATCAGCGGTATTTGTGTAAACGATATCGTCACGCTTCATATCAAGGAAGAATTTCTCGATTCGGATCTACACAGTTCCTGCGGGGATGCAATTGGTCCGGGTCCAGGTCTTTATTCAGGACCTGAGCTGGACTTAACCTTTGATCTTAATTCGGATTTTCCTGCAGATGGCATAACCATTCCGGAAGGTGGCCCGTTCCATGCCAGTTATGATTACGCGCTATATCCAGCAGGCTACGAGCTGCCGATAGTACCCCTTGTACCGGAACAGTGAAAAGTCGGATGAAAATCAAGGTTTCCGAAGGGTCTATAGGTCACAATCACCTCAATTGGGCTCGAGATAATACTTGTCTTTGTAACCAAGCCAATCTAATCGTGGAGAGTTTAAATCGTGTTATCTGAAATCCATTTTCTGCTGACTTACCAATGCAACTTCGAATGTGATCACTGTTTCCTTTACTGCAGCCCTCAATCCCAGGGAACCTTTACCATTCAGCAAGTGGATGACGTTCTGAAAGAAGCCCAAAAAATAGGTACAATCAAGACAATTTATTTCGAGGGAGGAGAGCCGCAGCTTTTTTATCCCATACTGCTAGAAAGTGTGCGCCGTGCAAAACAGAAAGGATTTGAAGTTGGGATTGTTACTAATGCCTATGGAGCGATCAGCGAGGAGGATGCAAACCTGTGGCTGGGACCCCTGGCTGAGGCAGGATTATCTGTCCTCTCTGTCAGCAATGATGCTTTTCATTACGGCGAAGAAAAGGAAAATCCTGCCGAAATCGCAAGAAAAGTTGGTTTAAAACTTCACCTCGATGCCTTCCCGATTTGTATTGATCCTCCGGAGATCCTTGAAGGGACATCTCCGGAAGATGGAAAAGGGCAGACAGTGATTGGCGGGGGTGCCAAATTCAGAGGGCGTGCGGCCGATAAATTGACCGATGGTCTTCCCACCCGACCCTGGCAGGAATTGCGAGAGTGTCCGGATGAGGATCTACTCACACCCTCCCGGGTTCATGTGGATTGTTATGGAAATATCCATATCTGCCAGGGAATCAGCATAGGAAACTTCTGGGAGAAACCCCTATCGGAAATCATCACCGAGTATCATCCGGATCATCATCCCATCTGCGGTCCTTTACACAGGGGAGGACCCGCAGAACTGGTGAAAACGCTTAAGATCAAACCCAGGGAAGATTATGTTTCTGAATGCCATTTATGTTTTTTGTCCCGCAGGGAAGTCATCGACAAATATCCAGAGTACCTCACACCCAAACAGATCTACGGCATAGAATAAGCGGAAAGGATTCAGTCTCTGCCTGGGAAGACAGTTTGTCGGAACAAAAGTAAAACTCTCAGAATCCCCCTCTGAAAGTTAATCTCCAGCTGGGTTCCGTACTACCCTCATCTCCCAAAAAAGCTATAATACTCTCTATAAGAAGGTAAGGAGGAACTATGAATCAGATTTTCTGGGGTTTATCAGGTCAGCAATGGATTGAAATCGGGATTTCTATTCTCATTCTACTGGCAGTGCTCCTGCTGGGGAGATGGGTGATCAACCTCATCCTGGAGAAACTTTTATTCCGGATCACCAAACGAACTAAAAACAATCTAGACAACCAGATACTGAATGCCGCCCGCCTGCCTCTGTATTTCCTGGCGGTGGTATTAGCCCTGGACACTGCACTGCGCAGACTGAGCTTTTTACCGGGGGATTGGAATACCGGGCTCGAAGAAGGCCTTTATATTTTTTACTTCCTGGTTGGATTTATCTTCATCTGGCGCTTAGTGACTCATTTCTTCCGCTGGTATGAGGAAGAAATGGCTCAGAGAACCGAAACCAATCTGGATAAGCAGCTTTTTCCATTTTTTGAACGAATCGTTCTGATTCTGCTCAGCGCGGTCGGGGTCATCACGGTCCTTTCTCATTATGAAATCAATATCACTGCCATGGTTACCACGCTGGGCATCGGCTCCCTGGCAGTGGCATTGGCGGCAAAAAGCACGCTTGAGGATACCATCAGTGGATTCATGATCATGATCGACCGTCCTTACCGGATTGGCGACCGGATTGAGCTAATGGACCTGGATACCTGGGGGGATGTGGTCGATATCGGATTAAGAAGCACCCGCATCCGCACCCGCGACAACCGCATGGTGATTGTACCTAACTCGGTGATCGGGAAAAGCCTGGTGGTCAACTATGCCTACCCCAATGATCAATACCGGCTGCAGATTCATATCGGGGTAGCTTATGGAACCGAGATTGAAAAAGCCCGCCAGGTAATAATTGATGCTGTTCAAAAAGTAGAAGGTGTGCTCCCGGACAGATCGGTAGAGGCTCTTTTCCTGGAATTCGGGGATTCGTCGATGACTTTCCGGGTTCGTTGGTGGCTGGAATCCTATGTGGATACCCGGCGGATGTTCGACCGGGTCAATACCGCTTTATATAACGCCCTGAAAGAAGAAAACATCCAGCTTCCCTTCCCACAACTGGATGTTAATCTGAAATCTAATTAAGGGCACGGCTATGTAAGTTCCCGGAGATTTGAAATCTCCGGGAGCTTTAAGTATTAAACCATAAACGGCCGGGCCGGCTCCGGTTTGATTATTTTTCCCGATCGCTTTTTCCCATTTGCGATTACCAGCAGTGGCTCTTTTGTCCTGACATGCCGGAAATAGCTCGTTTCCTGGATCAGAGAAACGGATTTCATCCAATCCCAATCCAAAAAATCTGTCGCAGAATTGTATTTAATATAAAAATAGGGGATGCCAGCCGATGAGATATTGTGAAAAAAATGGCTGCCCTGGGAATGATCCACCTGAAAATCTGCCAGATCTACTTCCATGATTACCCGAACTCCGTTGATGTCCGACCAATCCACCGGAATCCCTAAATAACGCTCGCAAGTTCCCCACCTCCCAGGACCAATTAAGATGTAAGGTAAATCACCCTGGACCAGGGTTCGGTTCAAATTCATAATCTCGGTTACCATCTCAACTGTTTTTGTAAGATCAAATTTATCAGGTTTAACGTAAATGATATCCTGGATATCCGAAATCACACGATTCCCGGATACAACAGAGGATGAGACAAAAAGATCCTTGTCAGTTACATCCAGATCGTCAATCATCAATGTTTCTTCATGTTCCAGGAATGGCCGCAGCTGCAGTAACCGGAAAGTCGGTTTTTCATCAGGAGTGCTGGAAAAATTACCAGCAAATTCTATCTCCACTGGGCATCCCATCGCTTTCTCACCCAGCTGCAGTATCCGGTTGATAATCTCTGCCAGAGGAAATGTATTGTACTTGAGCTGACGGTTAAAGGTGATCACCGGCACGCCGTTGTCCGAATCCCAAAATCCGCTCGACAGCCGCCCCCCGTTGGGATCATAGGTATCAGCTATTTGCTCCAGGGTATTATCCTTAATCGCATCCCGGAGATCGCAGCTCTCCAAAAAAGTATCCTCCCCCTGGTCTAGATCAATTAAGTCATCCTGGTTCAACCGGACAGCGTAAAAACTGCGTTGACTGCCGTTAATTTCCTCCTCTATACTGGAGAAGATATTTACCCTGGGACGCTTGGGGCTGAAACGCCGGGCTAACCCGCCATCCACGACCGTTTTTCCTAACCCCATCACAACAAAGGCTATCCGGTCCTCCGGTTGGAGGTGATTTCCAAGTGGATAATAGTTATAAGAGGATGCAATTCCCGAAAAATTAGGATAATACCTCTCCCCGTATGAACGCCCGACAACTTCCTGGATCACTACCGCCATGCGCGACTCCGACAGGGAGATACTCAGGGTTTCCGCATAGGAACGGGCTAGTTTAAGGTAAGTGGACGCATAGACGAGTTTAATGGCTGAAATTAGCTGATTTAACCTTATTTCCAGATCCGGGTGGCAGTTTGGCAGCATATAAGTAGAAAATACACCAGCAAATGGCTGGAATAGTGAATCCTCAAATATACTGGACGAGCGGACTGCTATTGGTCGGGTTTGGTCTCGGTAAATAAATCTCAGGTCATCCCACAATTCTCCTGGAATATTCGCCCCCATGAAACGTTCCTTGATCTCCCGGTCAGACCGGTCAGTTGATACAAATTCATAAAGCTGATTCTCCCGCATGAACTGATCAAATTCATCTGTGCCGATTACAACAGTCCTCGGAATCTGGATCTCTATCTGTGGAAATTCTTTTCTGAAACCCGCATTATAGGAACTTCGCAAGAAGAGCAGGAAGGCTAAGCCCCTGCCCTTTCCACCCAAGGAACCTGGGCGGAGACGGATAAAAAGGGAATGCGGATGAAAGTTCTGCCGGTCAAAATCAACGATAATCCCCATTCGTTCTTGGAGGATATCCTCAACAGAAGCGATGATCAGCTGCCGTAAATCTTCTTTGTTTTCAAACTCAGAGACCTTGCGGGGTTTCACCTGCCGGGCCATCGCAAATTCTCCCCGGGCTGCCAGCCAACCGGAGAAATGGTCATTTTGGGCATGATAGATAAAAGACTCCAGGGGTACCTTCTTAAGCTCATCCCGAAGCTCAAAAAGGTTATCTGCAAAACCAACGATACTATCATCAGGAAGCCGGAAAGTAAACGAGCCAAAGCCCATATAGTCGAGTAAAAATGTGCGCAGTTCATGAATCAAGGAGCGGTCATTTTTATTGACAAAAAAGCCGTTCAGCTCCTCTGATTCATTCCGGTTTTTTTCATTACTGGACTGGAGCATGATCGGCAGTGTGGGCGCTTGCTCCCTGATTTTACGAACGAGGTCAAATCCCGCATCCTCTGCGATCACTTCATTTTTAGGAAAGCGGATATCTATAATCATACCTATTAGGTGGTCCTGGTATTTTTGATAATCTGCCAGGGCTTCTTCATAACTTTTGGCCAGCAGAATCTTCGGTCGGGAGCGCATTTGAAGCAGGGAAAGATAATCATTTGCTCCCTCAGAAATCAAGCGCTGGGTTTGAAGCATAATCTCCGAGTATAGTACCGGAAGATAGAGCGAGTAAAAACGGATCGAGTCTTCAACCACTATAATGACCCTCGTATCACCGGTCTTTATATCGGGGTCAACATTCAGGCGGTCTTCCAACAGTTTAATGATGGCCACAAACACAGTAGAATTGCCGTTCCAGACAAAAGTATTATCAATATTGCTTTCCTCCAGCGCCCGGGCCGGCAAATACTGCAGTTCAGAGGAGTTATTCAGCAGCAGAACAACCGGGATATCCTGGATTTCCTTCACCTGATCAGCAAACAGCAAAGGGTTAATTTCACCGAGCCGGCGCATGGTAATTACCAGATCAAATTTTCTTTCCCTCAGCAGCTCCAATGCACCATTCACCGATGTGGCCCGAAAAATATGGGGCATTGTGCGCAGGTTCAGATTATGGAATTCTTCAAAGATTTGATCAGAAAGACGGGCATCCTCTTCAATGATAAAAGAGTCATACATGCTGGAGACCAGCAGAATCTCGTTTATCCGCTTTTGCATCAAATACCGGTAAGTCTGGTATTTTGCACGATATCCCAATTGATATACGTCGCCGTTGTTGTTATTTTTTCCCATTTTATCAGAGGGTCCTCTAAACTTATAAGCAGTTGACTGGAATTATATCTTAACAAACAAATTAAGCTCCCGGAGCTTTTGAAGCTCCGGGAGCTTTGTAATCACACATAGGATACGGTTTCCTTAGAGGCAACCGTATCCTTCTTCCTTTGCGATTTACTCCACAATCACTATATCACTTCCGCTGCGGCCAAATACTTCCGGCGAGTACATTTCTTCCGCCTTGGCCGGAGGTACAACAAACACTCCCGGGGTTGTGGCGCGGGCTACATAGGTATACTCAAACACACCGTCCCACAGCAGGGAAGTAAAGGCTTCTGCCCGTTCGTCCCGCATGTTCTGGTGTTCGTACCACGGCCACCACCACCACCAACCGAAACGGTAGTCTGAGCTGTTGGGATCCTGCGGGACACTGCCCGAGACTGCCAGGGCAGGATTGATGATCTCCAAACCAGCCGGCAGCGGATCAACCAGCGCTACATGGTAACGGCGGTTGTCAGCCACCATGGTTAACCTGACCCGCACTCGGGCGCCGGCCTTGATAACCCAGGTGCCATCCTCTCGCTGCGTCACATCTTCAGGATCATCCACGGCTTCATACACCCGCAGGACCACAAATCCCATTTCCAGGGGTTCCAACACCAGGTCGGTGGGAGCATATTTTAATCCCAAACGGTAGTACAGGCGTCCGGGACCAATCTTGTTCAGGATAAGATCCTGAGTTTCTTGATTGGTGTCCACCAGGTAGCTCATTGGGATCTCTGTCAAATGCCGTTCTGTGCTGTAACCTACATATTCATGTTCTCCGACAAAGGTATCGCCCAGCCAGATCCGCGCTACAAATTCCGGTTCCACCGCTTCGTATTTATTGAAGTAACGGTCCAGTGCCAGCAGGACAAACACATTTTCCTGTGTATTACCCCACCGACCGCGTTTTCGATGCGCCAGCAAGCCATTGACTAGTTTCGGTATCAAATCACTATCAGGATCATCTGCGATCAGGGTATCCAGCAGCACCGCATCCGTTTTCCGATCGGAACTTAAGAGCAGGTAACTCTGATCATCATAATAGGTAGTGAAATTGGCAGCCCCGGGGGTTTCAACCACCCGGTTAGCTACCCAATTCCGGATTTCCGCCAATTCAGATAGAGATTCCGAATCGTCAATTAGTACCTGCCAGATCCAGCCGATACCAGTGATAGAAATCTTTTCAAATCCAGCCGTGTGGAACAGGTTGCGGGCTTTGTTAGGATCGGGATCCTCCATCAAGTCACGGACATACAACGCATAAGCGCTGAGTGAATTGCGGGTATATTCGCTGTACCAGTAGGGATAATACTGCTCGATATCCCTCAAGTAACTTAGCGCACTTGCCCACATCACTTCCGAAACCTCAAATCCTTTTTGATTCGCCCGTGCCAGTGAATGCGCAACATGAATGGTGTTAAAAGGAATTGAATCTTGACCACGCCGCCAGTACGGGAACCCGCCATCATAGTTTTGAATGATGCCCAGTAGTTCCAGATCTCTGGCAACAGCATTCTCCATCTCCTCTGGTGAGGGCAAACCCTCCGCTTCAAAAGCAGTCAGCACATCGCGTAAGGCAGCGATACCCAGTATTCGGGAGGCCATTTGCTCGGAACATTCATAGGGATATGCATACAAATACAATACTGCATCGGTCAGTGCTTGCAAGGCGGTTGAGGAAGTACTTATCTGCAGCCCGCCAAACTGGGGGAATACATCTTCCGGTTTCGCTACGGGTTGGACAATCGCTCCCTGGTCAATCACACCGTAGGTTGCGAAAGCTTCCGTTGTTGCCGGTGTATATACCGGCAGTTCTCCGGCCGCCGCATCAGCGAAATCTCCCGATACAGCGGCAACGCGGAACTTAGCTGTGCCGGCCATCTCTGCAGACATTGGGAAGCGGATTTCAATCCGGTCCCGGGCAGGAATTGATACCCGCAGACCCATATCTCCATCCAGCTCCAGGTTGCTGGCCTGGATAATGATCTCTGTCACAAGAGGTTCATCAGTTTGATTTTGAAGCACTACAGGCATCTCAAACTTGTCGCCAAAGTTCAGGAATCGAGGAGCAGAAGGACGGACCATCAACGGCAGGCGGGCGGTAATACTCGCCTCACCGGATCCGAACTGCTTCCCGCTATCATCAACTGCCACCACCATCACCCGGTATCGGGTGAGATTATCCGGAAGACTTACCCTCACTGAAGCCCGGCCATTACTGTTGGTATGCTCTTCCGGGGCAAAAATCGCCAGCGGATTAAAATCAATCCGGATTTGAATGGCTTCGCCTGGAGCCTCTCCTCCTCCTACAGCTTTTGCTTCTCCTGCGAAATCAGCATCCATAGCCGGTGCGGCTTCTTCCATCTCCGCGACCCCTTCAAATACCATGGTTGACTGGGGCATATTTCTAGCATTGTCTACTGCCTGCTCTAAAAGAGCTGCAGGATTTGTTAACACAATGCTGGACCGGGTGTAATAACTGCTGTAATCAGAGGGCCGGGTCGCATAAAAGACTGACAATGGATCAGATAAGTTGTAGTTCGTTAGACCCAGTATGGCCTCATCAACAACTACCACGGCCAGCTCAACATCCGCGACGGGTTCACCGGACGCATCTCGAACAACCACATCCAGCCAGGTATATGCTCCCGGTTCCAATTCGGTATCGCGAGGATCAACCTGCAAGTCCAGCGTTCGTTCTATAGGCGGAATAGACAGGTTCAGATACCCAGATGCAAAGGCAGGTCGGGAAGGAGCATGTTCAAGGATATCACCCACATCATCTGTCCTCGGCACGGACCCAACTACATCTACTTGAATATGCAGGTTGGGGATATAAGCCTCTATAATTGGGATCCTTAGAATATGACTGCTGCCGTCCATAGTGAAACTTTCAGTTGAAATGATCCCATTGCGGCTGATGATCAACAACCCTTCTCCATTACTAAAAGGAGCCTGCACTAGAATTTCAGCCACATCACCAGGTTGGTAAATTTCCTGATCCGGAACCAGGGTGACCTGCTCCTGTTCCACATCCCGGGCTGGCGGTCTCTGCCCACCGCTCACCCAACGGGTAAAGCGGCTCTGATTCTGCCGTCCTTCGGAATCAGTTACTACAGCTGTGATCTGGTAACGGCCACCGATGGGTGTTTCGAACTCACAGCTTACAGGATCTGATTTGGATCCAACTGTACAATCTTGAACGCCAACCTCTACCTCCTGCCAGCGTCCGTCCTTGTATTTCCACTCTAACCGTGCTGCCTTGACCTGAATAGGCCGATCTTCAACAGCGCTGCCGTCCAGATCGGTCACAATCAAATCCACTTCCAGGGGCTCCCCTTGCTGGACAAAATACCGCAGAGAGCGCAGCCCGACATATAAATCAGCCGGGTGTACCATTAAGCTGGTAGATCCTGTCCAGGCCTGACGGTTGACATCAAATACCGTCGCTTCCGCGATCACGCTGTACGGCCGTGGGGTTTCCATAGATTCAAAATCCAGCCTGAGGTAATGATTACCAGACGAATCAGTCCTGCCGTCAAATGTGTCACCCGATGATCCACCATCCCCATTGTAGTAATAATCATAAAACCACCAGGGAGTCCAATAACCAAAGGTAAAATCAGACCAATTGGGTGGCTGATAGTTGATCGGGGAAGACATTACATACCAGCTTGTTTCCGCATTAGGGAGAGGTCCTCCGGCATAATATTTCGCTTCTACTGCAAGCATTGCTTGATCCCCTACAAAGTAAGGTCCGGTGGTTTCGTTGCGGGCTGTCACTTCAAATTCAGGACGTCTAAACTCCTGTATCTGAATATTATGGTAATGATAGGTATAGGATATTCCTGCCATATTCCCAATGGGATGCAGGATTAGCTGGGTGTAGCCTAAATTTGCATTTTCCGGGATAGAAAAGTGGAAATCAAATCCACCGAGAGCGTTCACCTCTGTTTGCCCGCTGCCTATTTCATTCCCCTGCGGACCGATCACCTGGTATGAAACCTGGTTTACCTGGTCACCAACAAGCTCAACATCACCGGATTCGTGAGTTCCTACCCGTCTCATCCAACCCTTGATGTAAACTTCTTCGCCAGGTTTGTACATTTGCCTGTCATCCCAGACATACCAGCGCAGCTCATCTAACAACGGCCGCTGGTTCCAGCTGCCGTCACTCCAGTAATAAGTGGAAGGAGGCAGAAACGCCAGATCATCTCCCTGCTCAGCAACCAGGTAGGAAATTCCTGCCGGTGGAATATCAAATCTTCCCACACCTTTCTGATCAGTATCAACAATTAAATTCCCTGAGTTTGTCCGAATCTCAACACCTGGGATTGGTGCGCCGGTTCTTAGATCGGTTGCCCAGACTACCATCTCACTGTGATCCACAAATGCATCCAATCCGATCTGGGTCACCTGCACCCACACCTGAACAGTTTCCCAGTAACGGTCCTCCTGAAAAAAACCTTTGGGTGGTTTGGCAATAACTACAAATTGCCCGAACTCTCCAGTCATGTGTTCTGCAATCGGGATATAAACTTCGGTGAGTTTATCCGACGGCGCCTCAATTGGCAGAGCTCCATCCCACACCTTTTTTCCCGGAGGGCTGAGGAAAAGGTCCGTCCGCTGAAAATCCCGCAGGTATTGGATAAAATCTGGCCAATCTGAAGGTACTACGGAATAAATCTCAACATTTAACTTTCTGTAATTCATCGTAAACAGAGATAAGGAAGGATTCTCATCAGCCGGATCCAGGGTTACAAAAATTTCATCTGGACCAAACAATATTGGTTCAGCGGATCCAATTTTGAATTTTAACCGGGCAGAATTGCCAAGCGTTTGTCCAAATATATCCTGAACGGTACCATCCACTGTCACCCAGTAGGTTGTCCTTCCCTGAGTATTGCCGCGGACATTGATCGTGTTCCCATAAATATTTACAGAAGCATTGGGCAATTCCGGCTCAACTTTTATCATGGTCTCATCATAATAATCAAGATCAATGGGATTGTTAAAACGGATATAAAGGGGGGTCAGAGGTCGGCATTCATCCCCTCCCCAGGAACAGCCATGTTCAACAATCTTTAACGGAGAATAGGTTTGAAAACCGTAAGTCTGATCCTGCAGCGTGACCAATGGACCTTCTGCAGAAGGTGTGCCCTGTTTGACATTAACTGTGATTGACGTATCCGGAGGCAGAGGTTCCAGAACGCGGAAAGCCAGCCAACGCCCTTCACCGGCATACTCAATCCTGCGGCTCAGGGTTTCATCTTCATTGATTTCATCCTCGGTGGCAAGTTTTATTTGCACAGGGTAATTTCCGGCAGTTACCTTAAGGTTCCCCAGCACAGCAGACGGGTTAATTCTTTGATCAAATGAGATGAAAAACAGAGGTTCGAGGGGCTGCGGGCTGCTGGAAGGATAATAACCCTCAATCATGGGAGGGGGAGTTGAAAAACGGAACTGCACTGTTTCCTGTAAAGTTTTCCCCACAGCGGATTCGACTCCGGCAGGGATGGTCACCAAATACTCTGTAGCCATCGGTAAACGGTCAAATAGCGCAGAGTCGGCATTAAAATTCAGTGTTTTAGTCCCTAACCAGCGCCAGGTTCCGGGAATCAAGGGGGTTACTTGAACAGGGACATCTTCTTCAGCCAGCGCTTCGAGTGTATTTAGAGCGACCATCGGTTGGTTAAAGGTAACACTGATAAAGGGAGCAATCGCTACATCTCCTTCAGGAGCGAAACGAAGTACTTCCAGTTCTTTACCATAAACCGGCTGCGGACCTTCCAACTCTGTCGAGGTGGGGAAAGTCTCTGATATTGTCTCTCCCGTCAGCGGAGGTGGCAGCACTTCTTCCGGCAACCTGAAATCAACCTCCAGCCCTTGATCTTCCACCCAAGGTGTAAGCCTGGCCAAAATAGCATCGATCTCTTCCTGTGTGAGAGGTTCACCCAGAACAGGCACCAATCTCTCGATCACCGAAGGAATAGACTGACCATCACTCAAACGAATACTTAATCCCGGTTTATCTCCATCCCCATTCATCACAGGTCCACCTTGTTCGGGCACGAATGGATCCTGGTCATCGATAGGGATTGGCTGCGGTGTGGTTGACCCATCACCCCATTGACCGGGCAGTGCACAAGCCAGCAAGTTCCCCGCCAGCATTACAACCGCTAATAAAATCATTCCAAATCGTCTGGTTGATTCAATTCTCTTTGTCATCGGTATACTCCTCCAGATTCATACGGTAAGTGAATTGGAAAGTCGTCCATATTAAATCCCCCATGCAGATGGGGAGAACAGTTAATCCAAATCATTTTATTTTTTCCAAGTACTCTTTAGACGAAAAAAGCTCCTATAAAGTTCCCGTAATTGAAAGTGGTTTCAATTTAAATACTAATCTTCATTAATACCATGAAAATGGATAGTTCCCTCTTAACTGCTTCCTTTTGGTATGTCCTGAATTTCAGATAAATATTCCCGGAGTAATTTCTCAGCCTCATTCAAGTCTTTATAAGAAAGGACTGTGAGCAGTGGATGCGGATTACCAAGAATCATTTTTGATACGACAATCTGCTCACGGTATAAACACAAGACAGGTTTGTTCAAATCAAGGGCATATCCAATCTCATACCCTACACCATGGGAAGGTGTGCTGACTTCAGCGATCAGCAGATCACTCTCTTCTATCCAGGTAACATCCCGAAAATAGATATCATAGGGATCTTCCCGGGCATCCAGTTCTTCAATCCCGGTTTCAGCAATGTGCGCAGTAGGCACATCAACCCCCATCGAAAGCAGCATCCCCACCAGCTGCTGATAGATATCTTCATCCTCACGTCCCCCGATGATTGAACAAGCAAAATAAATCTTCATTCCTTCTTCCTTCCCAATTTTTATGTACCCATTATTTCCGTCAAGAGATCAAAATTGGAGATAAATCCTGGATATGATATACTCGAATTTGTCCCCGATTCTTTTTTTGTATTGTACCCCCGGTTGAATATGGAAGGTTTAGAAATTCTCGCTATTCACAAACGATTTGGAGATAATCATGTACTCCAGGGAATTTCCTTTCAGCAGAATAAAGGCGAAATTCTGGCGCTGCTGGGTCCCAGTGGAAGCGGGAAGACAACCCTGTTGGAAATCATTGCCGGCCTCGTAGAACCAGACCAGGGGGATTGTACCTGGGATGGAACATCCCTGCTGGGCATTCCTTCACATCTAAGAGGCTTTGGTTTGATGTTCCAGGAATATGTCCTTTTCCCGCACAAGAATGTGGGTGAAAATATCGCTTTCGGATTGAAAATGGCTGGAAAGAGCCGGGATTTGACCATGACACGAGTCCAGGAAGTGATAGATTTGGTTGGATTACCGGGATTTGAGGATAGAGATATCAGTACGCTATCAGGGGGAGAACAGCAGCGGGTAGCCTTGGCACGATCAATGGCACCCGAACCCCGCTTAATCATGCTGGATGAACCTCTAGGTGCGCTGGACCGCGCGATTAGAGAAAGATTGATTGGAGAGCTTAGAGATATATTAAAGGGGGCTGCTCAAACAGCTCTTTACGTAACACATGATCAAGAGGAAGCCTTTACTATTGCCGACCGAGTAGTAATTTTGGGTGAAGGGAAAACCGCCCAAATCGGTACTCCGCAGCAGATTTATTACCGTCCCAATTCTCCCTATATTGCTCATTTTCTAGGAATGACAAACCTGCTAAATGGAACTGCTGAACCCACTGGTGAAGGATCAATCATAAAAACCGACCTGGGAACCTGGTCTGTACAAGAGCCCTTTAGCGGTCAAGGTCAGGTCCTTCTGCGTCCAGACCGGATGGTTTTGGGAGACTCAGAAGCAACCGGAGTTTATAAAATCTCTGGCAAGATGCAGAGCAAAACATTTAGTGGACATACCTTCCAAATCCAGGTGCAAATTGGTAATGATCTACTTAAATTTGTTCTGTCCGACACTGACGGTGATCTGCCCCAGCCGGGAGAAAAGATAACACTCTCATTTTCCCCGGATGAAGCGCTGCATTTTTTCCCAGAAGAGTGAAGTTATTACCCCTAAGAAATAAAATTTATTATTCGGTTCAACTGTCAGGATAAAAGGTTCCAGGCAGATTTTCCTCATCAGTAAATTAAAAACCCGCTCCAAGTGCCGGTGAGTTGATAGCGGACTAAATCAATAGCTGCTATCTGCACCAGCGCGGAAGCAATGCCGACCAGCCCCCACCATCCCAGCTCCCGCCAGGAAGTAAAGCTATTGTCCTTTTTCGCAAAAATGATCCAGATCAAAGCATACAGCAGGGATAATAAGAGCATCAATCCCGCAGCGCTGAGCAGAATAAGTGGATAAAGAATTAGCGGGTTCCCGGATAGAACCAATAATCCAATCAGGACTCCCCCGCCAAAAAGAATTCCCCAGGACTTCAAACCCTCGAACGCAGGCTTTAGAGGAACATCTCGCCAAATTGACTGCCCTATGAGTGGATACAATATTCCACTGATGACAATTCCCATGCCGAGTCCGGAAAACAGCCGCAGTATATTATCCGGTCCATACAATGACCAGCGCTGCAACCCAGGGTAGAGATGGAGTACTGAATTCACTCCATCAATAAGATAAAAGAGAGATAAAACACCCATAAAGGCCAATATGGATCGGGGTGGGAAGCCAGACCTTTTCTTTGCCTGGGTAAAATGAACTATTATCCCCCAAAGAAAACCCAGATATTGACCGGTACAGCGGGCACAAAAGGAAAACGGACGATCACCAAAATAAAACGAATGGGACGTTATCCGGTGACAGACAGCATACCCCACCGCATCGGTTTTTCCCAGCAGCCCGGGAGGAGTGAAGTGTAACCAAACTACCAGGATGATGACCAGGAATGCCCCAATCAAGACCTTCTTTGATTTTATGATCTTCCACCCGTTTCGGAAATCCTGACTAGACATGCAATTTAGTAACCTATTCTGGGATTAAATAACGAAAATACAAATCTGAAAAAACCTGGGGATATTCTTTTGATCTGAGAACATCAAACCCCATCTGTCCGGTCCGAAACCACCCCTCCTGAAACTCCTGATAGAAGGCTCCTTGCCCCGGTTGCTCTAGATCATAAAGAAGCATACGGCGGATAGGACAATTATCTTCCCCAAGACAGTAATTTGTAACGGTATAGGCTCGGCCAGATGCATCTACCTCTGTGACTACAAAGACATGGGTCCCGCTTCCCCCATAGGAATAAATCATATCTCCTGGAAGCAAGGGAAATTGAAGAAAGTTAAACCGAGCCAATGATAAATATGGAGATCGAAAACCAAAGACATAGAATTCCTCTCTACTGAACAGCGTCCAGGGTCTGCCATTCCTGATTGGATCCGGGAGCCATAAAAGCCCCAGATCAAAATCAGGTGGCAAAAAACCCGCATCTTGTAGAATTGCTCCAGACAAAGGTCCACACATCAAGGAAGAATCTTCCACATCCTGGTCTGGTAGCCAATTGATTTTCCGGGCAATTTGATCCGCTCCATCTGAGCTTTCCACCACATAGGCCGAGGCAACTTGTTTTAATAGGTCTGCCCAATCCGGTTTGGAAATAATGGTGATCATTTCCAACCTATTTTTGCCGGTTTCAAGTTGGATGACTTCCCGGAATAAATCATACAAACCCGGCAACACTTCCGCAGCGTTCAGAGTAGCTGTCACAATCAGGAAAGATGAACCATCGGCAAGAATAATCAAACCGGAGTCTACCCACACAAAACCAGTATTCTTGCCGCCGAAATAACCCGCTTTGCTGACAGATTTTGCGCCTAAATCAAGCGCAGCGTTTTCCAGGAAACCTGGCTCTTCTTCAATGATACTTAATACCTCATAAGCGGTTGCCCGGATTTGTTTGGGAGCCTCCTCCGCCAGCCAGGCATAATAAATCGCTAAATCCCGCCCAGAGTAGGTATTGCTGAAATAATACCTTTGACCGCATTGACCGGTGACAACCCGATTTCGAAATCGTTCATCAGTTTGTCCAATGGCAGGTCCATGTTCCCATTCATACAACCCAGATGAGGAGCTGATCCCGATTGTTTCTTGAGACCAGGCGTTGAATTGTTCAATCGGGTTTAAATCGCTGTCGCTATCTTCATTGACATACACCAGCACTTCTGCCGCTGCTTTATTGGAGCTGTGGACGATCATATCGTACAGTCTGGAAAGAATCCAGTTTTCTCTCAAGATCAGCAGATACTCTTCAGGGATTTGTCCTGTCTGACTCCAATATTTAACAGGAACGTTCTCCCAAATTCCAGGATCCAAGTTTGAGAGCGCGTACAATAAAAGCGGACCTTTAAATGCGGAAGCCACCGGCATTTGTTTATCAGGCAGAATAGCAGCAAGGAGTTTCCTGCTGGAAATATCAACCACCAATAAACTAACTGCAGGTTCAGGGCTATCTCCCTGGCAAGTCTGATCGATTTGAATCTTATCTAAAAATAAATCATTGTAATATAAACCATCGGAAGGAAAGTCCTCCAACTCTTCACTAAATGTCCTCTCTTCGGTTGGAATTGGAGTGCTCACAACAACTATTGCAGTGCCGGCAGGCTTCGAATTCGCTGAACTGCGTGTTCCCACAGGCTTAGGTGGTAATGCTGTTGGGACTTCTAAAGACTCTTCCAAAGCCAGACTGGTGTATGAACTCTGCCCGAGGTTTGGTGAACAAGCACTCAATAAGAACACAGCGCATCCTACCGCTGCGGTAGCTATAAATGGCATCCGTCGGGGAAAAAGCTTAGAAAGTTGATCAAGCAAATTGTTATTCATGATCCATCAACAATAAGGATTTGATTAAATGGTGAATTTTGGGATCCTCTTGGTAAAATCAAGGGAACTTTATAAAATTATAACCCTCTCAGAAATTGCGTCCAGAATTATCAATCAATGACCGGTGCTTGAAGTCCATTAGGATCTTAATCAGGGAAAAATACCCCACGGATCTGTTCTAAGTTTTCTTTTGCGGTTAGATCCAGCCCCAATGGTGTCAGTGTTGCATACCCCGCCTGCAAAGCGCCGATATCAGTACCTTGATCCGGGATACCCGTTGGGGGGTCACCGCCAATCCAGTAGTACGGGACGCCCCGGGGATCTTCCCGGGTGATGAGTTCATCCCGGTAGATCCGCAGCCCCTGGCGGGTGATTTCCAATCCTTTAATTTTCTCCTCCGGTAAATAAGGAACGTTTAAATTCAGCACCACCTTTTCCGGAAAACCACCATTAAGAACAGTTTTCGCGATCCGGTGGGCCAGCTGGGCTGCGGGTTGGTAGTCGATGGCCCCTGAATGATTCTCGGGGCTATCCAGGGATACGGCTATCCCTGGGATATTCCAGATCACAGCTTCCATTGCAGCAGTTACAGTACCGGAGTAGGTAACATCATATCCCAGATTCGCATGCGGGTTAATTCCTGAAACAACAAGATCAAGACTCGATAAAAAACCCAGGGCGGCGAGGGCAACGCAATCTGATGGAGCCCCGTCGCTGGCATATGCGCTGCTGCCGTCAACCAATTTCACTTCTCGCACCCGCAGCGGACGGTGTAACGTTTTGACATGTCCGGATGCAGACCAGTTGCGGTCCGGAGCCAAGATACTGACCTCCCCCAGAGATCTTAATGCCTGCACAAGAGCAAACAAGCCAGGTGCAGTTACCCCATCATCGTTAGTAACCAAAATATGTGTCATAAAATTTACCCGCTGCCTCATAATTAATAATTCAAGATAAGTTAGATTGACAATAGACTACCCTGGTGTTTTCTATTCGATCTGAAAAAACTACTCATCGATTGTAACGTCAGGTTTCTATTATAAACGAACAATTACCAGATGGGCTGGTGATCCCAGTGGTGATCAGGGATCACCACTTTTCCTGCTGGGTGGATTCATGCGAAACCAGAAGATGATAATCTCTCTTGAATCAGCAGAGGACTGGATTACAATTCAGGCATTATCTGATTATCCCGCTGGAAGGGTGATCAGTCCATCCTTATTATCAGGTAGGTAGTACGCAGTTCACGGATTCTAACTTCAGACAAGCCCATGGAAAAATCCCCTGTAGAAATATCAGTTCTTAGCAAATTAAAAGTGTATCTACGGACCTACCCTCCCCAATTCTGGCTTTTATTCTGGGGAATGCTGGTAAGTACTACAGGCATGAGCATGATCTGGCCCTTCCTGGTTCTTTACATTAGCGAGGAACTAACCCTTCCTTTAACAACAATCACAAGTTTGATCTCCATTAATGCCGTGATGAGTCTCAGCTCGTCCCTGATAGCGGGCTCTATCACAGACAAAATCGGACGCAAATGGGCTATGGTCATCAGCCTCGCTGTAAATGGGATCACCTTTCTTCTTATGATTCCAGCGAACACTTATGGACAATATGCGGCCTTGATGGCTCTTCGGGGCACATTTCAACCGCTTTACCGGGTTGGTTCCGATGCCATGATTGCTGATCTGATACCATCCAAACAGAGGTCAGATGCTTATGCATTGACCCGGTTAAGCAAAAATGTTGGTATCGCCATTGGCCCTGCATTGGGCGGTGTGATTGCCACGACATCCTATGGAATTACGTTTTCGATCGCTTCCGGAGCGACGATCTTCTTCAGTATATTAATTGCCCTGTTTGCCTATGAAACATTGCCAGATGCCGCACGCAAAATACAGGAGAAATTTGTCGAGAATCTGAAGGGATATGAAAATATTTTTAAGGACCGAATCTTTATAAGTTTTATTGCAGGATTTACTCTCCGCCAAATCTCCGGCAGCATCCTCTGGGTTCTTCTCAGCGCGTACGCAAAGGTAAATTATGGACTTGCAGAAAACCTGTACGGTTTAATCCCTACCACAAATGCCTTGATGGTAGTTTTCCTCCAGTTATATGTAACTAGGAAAACCTCCCGATATTCTCCACTTAAAATCATGTCACTGGGCACATTACTCTACGGCATTGGTGTGGGCAGCATTGCGTTTGGAACTGGTTTCTGGGGATTCCTGGTCAGTATGATTGTTGTCACTGTGGGCGAATTAATGGTAATTCCTACAGCCAGCACTTATACAGCCAACCGGGCACCAGAAAATATGCGCGGGAGGTACATGAGTCTGCTGGCTTTAACCTGGGGAGCGGGATCCATGGTGGGTCCACTCCTGGGTGGATTCCTGAACGACAACATTAGTCCTGCGTCTATTTGGTATGGCGGAGGAGCAGCCGGGATAATCGGCAGTATTATTTTCCTGGTATTGGTGATAAAAACAGGCGGGGATAAATATACTGCCAATAAACTGGATTAATCAAAAACCGGGATGAACCAATTGGATCATCCTGGTGAAATAAAATCTGTTAAAACCTCTTTATCAATCCTGGTGCAACGCAGATTCCATCAACTTTTGTATACGGGGGATCATTGATGCCGGATCCGGGTGAATCCCCTCTATCAGTAAGGCACTTTCAAAGATCTGTTCAATAACTGTCTTTACTAATTCATTCGCTTCCGAGAGGTCACAAATATGCTGTAAGATTGGATGACCAGGGTTAATTTCGAGGATCTTTTTAGGTATCTGATAATCCTTATCCATCATCCGGTATACACGCTGCATTTCCTGGCCTAACGATCCTTTAGCATCTACTAGCCGGGCGACTGAATTGGTCAGCCTGTCTGTTATCCGAACCTCAGAGACCTTATCTCCAAGCGCTTCCTGGAACTTGTTTATCAGCTTATTAATATCATCTTCTGATAATGGTTCGGATTGTTCTTTCTTTTCCTCTTCGTCGTCTTCATCAGTCAGATCTGGAAGCTGAAGGTCCGAATCGGCAACATTCTGAAGTGAAAATTCCTTATATTCCCGCAATCCTAACAGCATAAACGAATCAACTGGATCAGTCAGGGTCAGTACTTCATAACAATGGGTCTGGAAATAATCCAGGTGCGGGCTTCGTGAAACTGAGCTTTCATCATCCCCCAGAATGTAGTAAATCTTTTCCTGCCCCGGTTTCATATGCTCCAGGTAATCATCGAGGGATGACCACTGGTCCGGAATGGTTGTGGTGTGAAAGCGCAGCAGTTCAGATAAATCTTCCCCGTTGGCATCATTTGATGCCACTCCTTCCTTGATGAACTGTCCGAATTTACTCCAGAATTCAAGGTAGGTATCCGGTTCTTTGTTTGCCATTTCTTTAAGTTTTTGTGTCACCTGGTTAGTCAGGATCTTATTGATTCGATTGATCACAGCAGTAGCCTGAACACTCTCCCGCGATACATTGAGAGGTAGATCTTCCGCATCAACAACTCCCTGTATAAACCGGTAATACGGGGGAAGCAGATCCTTGAAATACTCTTCAATTAAAATATTGCGGGCATACAGTTTTAATCCATCCTGTTCTCGAAGAGTAAACATCCCCCGATCTGGCGCAGCAGGAAAATACATCAAGGCATAGATCATAAGCGGCGCATCAGCGACAAAGTGAATTGTTTCCAGCGGTTGTTCCAGTTCGAGGGTCAGCTGCCGGTAAAAATCATGGTATTGTTCTTCCTCTACAGATCTGGGATTTTCCCGCCAGATTGCATTTTGACGGTTAGTTTGTTCTTCATCCTCACCAACATAAATTGGAAAAGGAATATAATCTGAATGTTTTTTGATGATTTCCTTTAAACGGTATTCATCAGCAAATTCAAGCGCATCTTCTTTCAGTTTTACTTCAATAGTTGTCCCCCGGGGCTCTTTGTCTGAGGATCCGATTTCGAAGGTATCCGCTCCGGTAGCAATCCAGCTGGCGGCTTTTTCGGTTGGTTTATAACTCTTGGAGGTAACTTTCACCCAGTCTGCAGCCATAAATACTGAGTAAAATCCAACCCCGAATCTGCCGATTACATCGACAAGATCAGAATCATCTCTCTGAGTGGCATCCAGGAATGCCTTGGCGCCTGACTGGGCGATGGTACCGAGATTGATTTTTATTTCCTCACTGGTCATGCCAATGCCAGTATCAGAAATCCTGAGCAGATTCTTCTCCTGGTCGATCTCAATCCTGATCTCCAATTCCTGGGAGGGATCCAGAATCTCATGGTCTGTCTGCTGAATAAAGCGCATCTGGGTTAACGCATCAGATGCATTGGATAACAATTCCCTGATGAATATTTCTCTTTTTGTGTATAGAGAATTTACAAGGATGTTTAATAGTTGTTTAATCTCTGCTTGAAACGCAATAGGACCGCTGGTATTTTTCAGCTTTGGCTCCTGATTGTCATTCATACCTGCCTCCCAATTCAACCTGTTATTCTTTCACTTTACCGTATGAATATTAACTTGGTGTAAGAATAAATTAAATCAAAAAACCCGGGCCATTATCAGCCCAGGTTTTGTTTTCTCTTTTGGAATTTAGTTATATTTTCTTACGCCTGACAATAGCATCAGTCATCTGGGTAACTCTGATCATCTCTGGTACATCATGAACGCGAATGATATCCGCACCACGGACAACCCCTACCGCAACAGCAGCTGCTGTACCCTCAATTCGATCCTCTGGGGGCAAGTCCAGGGTATATCCAATAAACGATTTCCGGGAAGGACCAAGCAAAACCGGATACCCCAATTCTCGAATTTCACCCAGCCGGTCCAGCAGTTCCAGATTCTGCAGAACTGTCTTGCCAAATCCGATACCGGGATCAAGGATTATATTCTGATCTGGGATACCAGCTTTATGAGCCAGGGAGATGCTCGCCAACAGTTCTGATTTAACATCCTCCACTAAGTTATTGTATTCTATTCCGATATAACGTCCGCCAAGCTGCTTCTTGACGGCGGCATTACTGGGATTGCTGCGGTTGTGCATCAGTATTATCGGTACTCCGGCTGCAGCAGCAATTTGTCCTAACCCTGGATCCGCACGCAAACCCCAAACATCGTTCACTATATCTGCTCCTTCTTTTAGTGCAGCTTCCGCAACCTCAGCCTTATAAGTATCGATTGAAATTAAAGTATCAAACTCACCTGCCAGCAGGCTAATGATGGGAAGAACCCGGTCCATCTCTTCCTGAGCGGATACCAGTGCTGCACCGGGACGGGTGCTTTCACCACCGATATCCAGAATATCGACTCCGGATCGGACAAAATCTCTTGCCTGGCGGAGGGCAGTCTCCTGACCAAGATCAGCCAAACCATCTCCGGAAAAACTATCCGGGGTCAGATTGAGGATACCCATAACATAAGTCCGGGTTCCCCATTTAAATATAAAATCATTAATTATTAGATTATCCATATTCATCCCTGCGAAAAAAGTTTTTCAGTTATCTCTATAGAATTATTGTCTTGAATAACGTCATTAAAAACAGCTTCCTTGGAAGTCTCTCTGGAAACGGCTTCCTATAAGGAAACCGTTTCCTCTCTTAACCAAAATCGAAATCACTAATATCAGTCATGTACATTTCTTGTATAGCTAGTATTGTATTGTATAAGTCATGATCAGAAAATACACTTTTCGCAACAGCCGATCTTACATCTTTACGTTTATAAGCATGGTAGGATGAGTACGGCCAAATTCGAAAATCTGAAACTATGCCATGGGTCTGAGGATTTTGATGAATATAAGTAATCAAATGGAAGAAGTACTCATCCTTCAGCACAATCTTCCTGGAGTACCACCCTTCAAATAAATGTCCAGATCTATTATATGTTTTGTTAATGGCTTTTGTGTAAGTTCCTAAAAATGTCCTAACCTGCCGCCAAATCTGACTCTCATCTTGATAGATACCCTCAAGCTCATCTAAAGCTTTGATCCTCAATAGGAAATGATAGTGGGTTGGAAGAAGACAATATGCGTAAAGATCTGCAATCGGATAGATATACTTCTTGTATAAATCCAAAAAGTAATAGTAATTTCGATCTTCTTTGAATAATGCTTCCTTATTATTCCCCCGATTATACATATGATAATACTGGTTAAATTGAAGATTTTCTTTATACATTTTTATAACCCCCTTGTGTTTTGGATAGGATACGGTTTCCTTGGAGGAAACCGTATCCTATATTAATCCACTAACTAATCTACCCTTAAATTACTTCCGCGTTTGGTTTCCGCTTTAAAAACTGGCCCTGACCGCGTTTACCGAGCCATTTTTCCCCGTCTACTATACATTCCCCCCGCAGGAAAACCATCTCAGGGTATCCCTGAAGTTCCCAACCTTCATATAAATTGTAATCTGTCCGCTGGTGGGCAACATCCACTCCGTACTTTAGTTTCTTCTCCGGATCCCAGATTACCAGATCCGCATCTGAACCCAGAGTAAGGACACCTTTTTGGGGATAAAGCCCAAATATTTTGGCCGCATTGGTGCTGGTATAGGCAACAAACTGATTGGGAGTCAAGTGACCTTTCACCACTCCCTCGGTCCATAAAATCGGCATCCGGTCAGCCACACCGGGCAGACCATTAGGAATCTTTGTAAAGTCATCCTGCCCCAGTTCTTTCCCGGGGATTTTCACTTCCACCCCTTCATAATTTATCGTTTTGGCGCCGTCAAAAAAGAAAGGACAATGATCTGTGCCCACTGTTTGAAGCGTATTGTCCGCCAATCCCTGCCAAATCCGCTCATTATCTACTTCTGTCCGCATCGGTGGTGAACAGATCCACTTGGCACCGTCAGGACGTTTGAGGTGTTCTTCTGTAAAAAACAGATACTGAGGACAGGTTTCTCCCATCACCTTGACCCCCTGGCTTCGAGCATACTGAAGTTGATCTATCCCTCCGGCTGTATTCATATGGACAATATATAAAGGCGCATCCGCTTGGGCTGCCAAAGCTGCACCACGCAGAACGGCTTCCACTGCACCCCAGGCCGGCCGAGTAGAGGCATGCCAGATCGGCTCTGTGTGTCCGGCTTGCAGGGCTTCCTCCACCAGAACATCGATTACATCCCCGTTTTCAGCATGCAGCATGGTCAGCATGCCGTGTTCAGCAGCAATCCGCAGCAATTGAAAGATTTCCCCATCCTGCAGCCGCAGCCTGTTATTGTAGGCTGTAAACACTTTTAATGTGGTAACACCCTCCTGAATCAACTCTGGGATTTGCGCCGCGACCCGGTCGTTATAATTAGTGATGTTGAGATGAAAACTGTAGTCAATGGCTGCTTTGGGGTCCGCTTTATCTCGTAAGGCTTGAACATTCTTCAACAAATCGGGGTCTTTATCCTCCACAAAATCCATCACCGTTGTGGTCCCGCCAAATGCGGCAGCTTTATGACCTGTGTAATGATCATCGGATGAGACCGTGTCAAACATCGCCAGATCCAGGTGGACATGCGGATCGATTCCTCCTGGCATGATATATTTTCCAGCCGCATCCACAATTTTTGCCCCCTCATCTGCCAGATCCTGGCCAATCAGGGCAATTTTTCCCTCCCGAATCAGTATATCTGCCTGATACGTCTCAGTTGCAGAGATAAGCGTTCCATTTTTAATGAGAATTGTGCCCATTGTTTTTCCCTTATTCTGCTTCCCTGATTCAATAAAGAGTTCCATTCAGCTCCAAAAAAATTATACCGCAGACCTCTAACTCTCACCCAGCTGTTGATTTCCTTCTATGGGTATCCGGGATTAACTGGAATCTGGATCAGACTGATCTTTTCCTGGACGGCAGCTTTAGATAAGATTTCAGGAGGGAATCGGATCAGCGCCTGAAGGATCTGGGATACCAAGAAGCGCTGAAAGCACTTCCGACGAGAGCTCATCGAGGTTATCCATCTCCACTCGGTAAGCGTGGATATGACTTCCGCGATCCCTTAATGCCTTCCATAATCTTCTTCGTTCTCCTGGACGGACAGTCAGGTCAGTTAGTTTCCTTGCCCGCTGGAGATACTCACCGGTTGTATATAAAAATGTGAAGCGTTTCCACTCCCCTGCCGGGATTGGATGTGGCAGTACCTGAATGGGACCCAATTGTACTTTATAATATTCTTCATCAGCCTGGGGATGATCCGCTTCTTCCCTGAGTAGATCGATTCTGGTAGTCAGTTCGTGGCCAAGGACAGGCGCAAGAAATTCAATCCTCCATTTCCGATCAATAAAGGATGCCGGCTGATAAAAAGCCAGGAAATCTACATTTAAAATCCTGGGAGCTGTCCTGATTGGAATACGATACCAACCGAGTACCCGGGCAACCTGCAGATCCTCAGGTGTGGGAATAATTGCTACCAGGATTAACGCAGATGGAGACAAATACGACATATTCATAATCTCACCCCTTTTGTATATGTTATTGAATATTAGTTTGAGGGACAAACTCAGACATTATCGGATCTCCCCCTCCTATATTTCATTATACATGTTAAAACAACGATCCGTAACCTTTCAATGATTACGGATCGTTAATATGGAATTACGAATTGCGATTCAGTCAAAAACTAGATTAAACCAACTTTATCATTGAACTCCTTAATGAGCTCATCGATTTCAGGAATTTGCTTCTGGACATTGGTCCAGTAATCCTTGTCATACCACTGTGATTGAATTTCCTCATAGGTTTTACCCTGCTGTTCAACCCAGGTAAAGTATTTCAGGTTGTGAACGCGGCGCTGATCCTGATAAGTTAAATCCTGTAAGTAATTAGGAGTGATTCCTTCTAGATACCGGGCATGGGAGCGGCCGGCATCCATTTCCGTGTATTCTCCTACTTTCTCATGCATTTCTTTAAGCCGGCTTTCATAGAGTTCCATGGAGTCTGTCCAGACAGTTAGAATCACATCATTGGCATCCATTTCATAGTACTTGGCCATTTTAATTGCCATCACAGTATTAGCGATGCTGGAAAATCCCAGCAGATCCAATTTTCCAACCAGTTCTTCCGGAACTCCCTGATCAACCAGGTATTTCCGTCCAGCGGGCTCATTAAATAAGCGGGCCAGGTTAACCACGGCATTGTCATCAATGGCCATAATCATGTCTGTATTAAGTATGTTGTGGATCCAGGGCACGTGCTTGTCTCCGATGCCTTCAATACGGTGGGCCCCAAACCCATTTTCCAGCAGCGTTGGACACTGGAGTGCTTCTCCGGCAATCACTTTACTGCTCGGGAAGAGCTGCTTCAAGTAGTCACCACAACCGATCGTTCCTGCAGATCCCGTTGTCAGGGTAACACCACGATATTCATCTTTTGGACCCATAACCTCCTGGAGAACCTCTTCCATGGCATGACCAGTGATGTCGTAATGCCAGAGGTAGTTCCCAAACTCATCAAACTGGTTAAAGACAAAGATGTTATCCCGGGTCTCCCGTAACTCCCAAACTTTGTCATAGATCTCTTTCACGTTGCTCTCAGATCCTGGCGTGGCGATCACTTCCCCGGCTACATTGGCCAGCCAGTCAAAGCGTTCCCGGCTCATTTCTTCAGGAAGAATTGCGATCGATTTGCAAGCCAGCAACGCAGAGTCATAGGCGCCGCCGCGGCAATAGTTGCCTGTAGAAGGCCAAACAGCTTGATGGAAAGTGGGGTCAAACTGACCGGTTACCAGTGGGGGGACCAAACAACCAAAAGAGGCGCCAACTTTGTGGGTTCCGGTAGGGAACCACTTACCGACCAGGGCTATAATCCTGGCATCCACACCGGTCAGGCTGGATGGTAATTCAACGTAATTCACACCACCGTATCCGCCGCCATCAGCGACTGGTTCATTTTTCCAGGTGATGCGGAACAGGTTTTGGGAAGTAATGTCCCAGAGTCCAATCTTCTTGAGTTCTTCCTTAATGCTATCAGGAATCAAGTTAGGGTTTTTCATTTGGGCAAAGGTAGGAATGATGATATTCCGTTCCCTTGCCCTCTCTACAGTGCGTTCTAATTGTTTATTATCCATTCTAAGGTCAATCATTTTACTTTCCTTTCCAATCTAATAAATATTATTTTACCAACAACAAGTCTAACTTCGATCATTAATCTATCTTCTTAATCTTCCACCTCTATATTCTCCCGAGTTATATATAAAGGACGGCCTTTGGCTTCATCGTAAAGTCTGCCAATATACTCACCCAGCAGCCCCAGTGAAATCAGCTGCACACCGCCCAGGAATAAAACTGCGATAAATATGGTTGCCTGACCAATAAAAACCTGGGACCCAGCCAACCGGATAGCTATTACAACCGGGATGGAGATGATGCTGATACCAACTGCAATAAAACCCAGATACAATGCCAGCTGGAGGGGAAAATATGAGAAACCTGTGATGGCATCGCTGGCAAAACGGATCATTTTTTTCAAAGGATATTTGGTCTCCCCCGTAAATCGCTCTGCCCGCTCGTACTCCACGCCAGTTTGCTTAAATCCTACCCAGACCGACATCCCCCTCAGGAAACGGTGTTTTTCCCGCATCCCGTTCAGTACCTGGACAACTTTTCTATCCAACAATCGGAAATCTCCTGTGTTCATGGGTATATTCACATCCGTTATCCGCTGGATAAGCCGATAAAATACGGACGCAGTGAAGAGCTTAAACCAGGTTTCACCTACTCGTTTAGATCTGACAGCGTATACTACTTCAAAACCTTTTTTCCATTTCTGGATTAAATCGAGAATCACTTCCGGGGGATCCTGCAAATCAGCATCTATAATAATCACCGCATCTCCCCTGCTGTAATCCAGGCCGGCTGTAACAGCTATCTGATGCCCAAAATTCCTGGCAAAGATAACAGGTTTGATCTTCTCGTCCTGGGCTTTCAGCTCCAGGATCGCTTCGGTAGATCCGTCAGAAGATCCGTCATCCACCATCACAAATTCCCACGGTTCACCAGTTTGTGCCATCACCTCAGAAACTCTGGTGTAAAGCAACGGGATATTTTCAATCTCATTATAGATCGGAGCAATGATCGTATATGTTGGTTTACTTTTCATTAGTAACCTACCCTTTCATAAGATGTGATCAATCGCATGACGTCAGCTTCGAATAAGCTTTTTCACTTCCTCCAGCACCGGAGAAATAACAGGTGCTTCCCCGGTAGCCTGCATAGCTGCTTTTACATCCTTGAGCCCGCTTCCAGTATTCAATACCAGAATCGGATCATCCTCTCCCACAAGGCCATCCTGAAGAGCTTGTTTCAGACCCGCCAATGAGGTCGCTCCAGCAGGTTCGGCGAAAATGCCTACTTTACCCAAATCAGAGATTGCTGTCAAGATCGCCTGATCCTCCACTGCGATGTATGCCCCATCGGTTTGTGTGGCGGCGCGTAACCCTCTTAACCCATCGCTGGGCAAATTCACAGAAATGCTGTCGGCAAGGGTATCAGCGGATACTGCGATTATTTCTTCCTTGCCAGATTTATAGGCATTATAAATCGCCGCTGAACCTGTCGATTGACAACCAAAAATCCGGGGCATCTGCTGGATCTGTCCGATTTTGTAAAGATCTTTAAATCCCTTATGTATGCCGGATATGATGTTGCCATCACCTACAGAAACGAAAACACACAACGGCCGATCCAGCTGGTTTGAAAGCAATACCTGTTCCCAGATCTCGTAGGCTGCTGTTTTTTTGCCTTCCGCGGTAAATGGGTTATAGCCGGTATTTCTGTTATACCAACCAAATTCCTCGGTTGCCTCCAGGGACAGCTTGTAGGCAGCATCATAGTTATCATTCACCAGGATCACTTGGGCACCATAGATCAACAGTTGGGCTATCTTTGCGGGAGGTGCTGTTTCGGGCGCAAAAATTACTGAATCCTGTTCCACTGCCGCGGCCATGCCGGCCAGTGCTGCTCCTGCATTACCAGTGGAAGCAGTAACTATTACTTCTGCTCCAATTTCCCTGGCTCGTGCCACCAGTATGGCGCTGGCCCGATCTTTAAATGAAGCTGTGGGATTGCTACTTTCATCTTTGATCCAGAGCTGATTAACCCCAAGTTCTTTCTTTAACTGCGGCGGTGAAAAGGTCGGGGTCCATCCCGCTGAGCGGATGGTTGTGCCTTCCCCTATCAAATCAGAAACTGGCAGCAGTGGAAAATAACGCCACAAAGACGATTCGTTTTTAATGATTAACTCTGCAGTTGATTTATTCTTTAATTCTTGATAATCAAGAATTACATCCAGGATCCCATTATCCTCCGGACAGGTGTATGTTACCTCCCCGGGTTTATACTCTTTCCCGCAAATTGAACATTGATAACCGATAAACTTTGCCATTCAAATACACTCCTTAATTTAATCCACAAATCCTAGAATTCTTTCCGGTGTAATTGGCAGCTTGGTTACCCTCACACCTACCGCATCATAAACAGCGTTCGCTATGGCCGGTGCTGTTGGAACCAGGGGAATTTCACCGATGCCTTTAGCACCGTATGGTCCACTGGCTTCCGGTACTTCCAGGATGATATTCTCGTAATGACCCGGTAAATCCTTTGAAGTGGGAAGTAAATATTCCGTGAAACTATCTACCCATTGATCACCTTTCTGAAGCATAGTTTCATAGAGAGCATATCCCAAACCGGTGGCAACACCACCTTCTATTTGTCCCTCAACTCCGGATTGGCTAATCACCTTGCCAACATCATGGATGGCAGCAAAATGGGTGACATCAACTGTACCCAATTCCGGATCAATCTCAACCCGGGCAACCTGCGCCCCAAAACAATATAAAACATGAGGCATACCAATAGGCAAGTGCTGGGGTGTAGTATCCTCAGGATAAGGAAAACTAAATGTGCTTTCACTGCGCAGGACTATAGATTCTTCCGCCAGACGGCTGACGAACTCAACTGCTGGCACTTTAGATCCATCCGGTTTTATTACCTGGCCGTTTTTATAGGACAGTTTTTCAACGGGCAAATCCAGCATCCTGCTTGAGTGATCAAGCAGCTGCTCGATCAGTTTTTCTGAGGCATCAATCAAAGCATTTCCTGCCATATAAGTCATGCGGGAAGCGCAGGTAACATTTCCATTTGGCGAATCTAAAGTATCTAATTCAAGAGTCACCACCTGATCAAACGGGATACCCAACGATTCTGCTGTGATTTGTTCTGCCGCTGTTGCCAGTCCCTGTCCTAAATCAGGAGATCCGAGATGGACCAGTATCCTACCATCTGGCGCCCACTCCAATCTGTGCGTGGAATCATCCGGGACGTTTGCTCCTAATCCCATCGATTGAGATGCCAGGGCAAAACCCACTCCAGCTTTTTTACCCGGAGAAGGTTCTACCGCCTGGAAGCGCTCAATAATCTCCTGGGCATTTTTCAGGCAAACGGGGAGAGAGTTAGCTGTTTCATTAACAGTCACCCCGGTAAAAACTCTATCTCCAGGATGGAGGATGTTCTTCTCCCGCAATTTGACCGGGTCCATCCCGATCTTTTCCGCCATTAAATCTACCATGCTTTCAACGGCAAAATGGGATTGAGGACTGCCAAATCCCCGCATCGCTCCTGAAATAGGGGAATTGGTATACACCACATAGGTATCCACCTGCACATTCGGAATTTTGTAGGATCCGGTCAACGTTTCTGTAAAGATCATGCCCACAGCCGGACCATAAGAAGCATACGCACCAGTATCAAGGTGAGCTTCTACCTTCAACGAGGTAAAGGTTCCATCCTTTTTTGCCCCGAGTTTATACTTGATTTGAGCCGGGTGCCGTTTAGGATGAGCCAGAAAAGATTCCCGGCGGTTATTTACCAGCTTTACAGCACCCTTGACAGCCTGGGCACCTAATGCTGCCAAAATAGATAAACTGGAATCCTCTTTCCCGCCAAACGCCCCTCCTATCACCCCGCTTTTCACCCTGACGCTGCTCACAGGCAGGTCCAGCGCAGCGGCAATAAATCCCTGGTCTGTGAAAGGATGTTGGGAACTGACCCAGACAGTTATCGTATTATCTCCCTGCCAAATCGCCAGGGAAGTTTCTGGCTCCATATATCCAGGTGAAACCCGGGGCAGGTGATACACCTCCTCCAGGACAATATCTGCTTCTTCAAACCCGCGCTTAATATCTCCATCGTGGACATTTAACTCCGTGATGACATTGCCATCCTCATGAAGTTGCGGAGCGTCCGGTTTTGCCGCCAGAACCGGATCAAATACCGGGGTTAAGGGTTCATAGGTAACTTTAATTTTTTCCCTGGCTGAGAGAGCTTCCTCCCTGGTTTCAGCAATAATCAATGCAACTGGTTCTCCCAGGTGACGTACAACTTCCTGAGCCAGAGACGGCTGATCCGGGACAAGCGGTCCAAAGATCTTATCTCCCGGAATATCCTTTGCGGTAAGGACGTCAAGCACGCCAGGCATCTTCATTGCAGCTATGGTATCAATCTCCAGGATGCGAGCATAATGATGAGGCGATCTGAATACCACACCATGTTTTAAATTATCCGTCGAGATGTCAGCAGTATAAAGGGCTTTCCCTGCTGCTTTCTGCCAGGCATCTTTGCGGATTTCCACTTTTCCGATGGTTTTTAATATTTCAGTCACTGCTGTATTCCTCCGCAGCAGTATGAACTGCATCCACCATCTTGTTGTAGCCTGTACAGCGGCAGAGGTTGCCGGATAAACCATCCTTGATATCCTGATCAGAGGGATGTGGATTAACATCAAGAAGAGCTTTTGCTGCTAAAACCGCGCCAGGCGTACAGTATCCGCATTGCACCGCACCAGCCTCAACAAAGGCTTTCTGAACTGGGTGGTAATCACCTTTTTCAGACAATCCTTCAATTGTGGTTATATTCTGTCCCATTACCTGACCAATAAATATAAGACAAGAATTAACCAGTTTTCCATTTAAAATCACCGTACAGGCGCCGCACTCCCCTTCTCCACCACAGGCATCTTTTGTACCTGTTAATCCCAGATCATCCCGCAGCACTTCCAAGAGGGTCCTGTTCGGATCACTCGCCAGGCTGGTTTCCTTGCCGTTCAGGGAAAAAATAACCACGATTTGTTTCAATTCATCCTCTTCCGCGCTTGGTCCACAGCCTGTTCCAGCACTCTCCGGGTTATCACCAAAGCTGAATGAATCCGGTACTCTTCAGTGGACCGGATGTCAGTAATAGGTGTGATTTCTTCCCGGCAGATTTCAGAAGCATTTTTAAATAAATCAGGGGATGGTTCTTTTCCGATGAGGGATTTTTCCGTTTCCCGGCACCGGATAACTGTAGGAGCTACTGCTCCCAGCGCTATTCTTGCGTCAGTGATCATGCCATTGTCATCCAGGACAACAGCTGCTGATCCATTTACTACCGAAATTGCCATGCCGGATCGTTTTCCTATCTTTATAAATACTGAACCCCAGGTCCCTGACAAGGGAGAAAAAGACACGCTGTGGATAAACTCACCCGGTTTTAAAGCAGTTTCACCTGGTCCCCTTAAGAAATTTTCCAAAGGCAGAATCCGCTCTCCTTCCAGGCTCTGCAGAAGCAGATCGGCGTCATATATTATTAAAGGGGGAATGGTATCAGCCGCCGGCGACGCATTGGCAATATTCCCTCCTAGAGTACCCCGGCAGCGGGTTTGAATGCATCCTACGCTTTCTGCGGCAGCTGTTAAAGCAGGATTTACATTTTGAATTAGAGGGGAATCTGTCAATTTCTGATGAGTAGTTAATGTTCCTATTACTACCTCTTTTCCTTGATCTTCAATAAAATCCAGGGACCCTACTCTGCTGGTATCAACCAGGATCGGAGCAGAAAAGACTCCTTGCCTCATTTTGGGAACAATATCAGTTCCCCCGGCCAACACCTTAGCGCCGGGGTTGCTTAAATCTTTCTTTAATTCTGAGATTGTTTCCGGTCTGAGATATTCAAAACCCTGCATATGCCTATTCTCCATCACTCCACAAAAGAACTGATTAACGCATGGTCCAGAACATCCACTAAACCCTTATCTGTTAGACCCAGATCCGGCACAGTGGGTAATCCGATAAAAGAAATAGTCATAAACGGAGCGGGTAATGTGCCCCCCAGGTTATGATGAATCTGGTTGATTTCCTCCAGGTTGTCGATGATATCATCGACAGGTTCTTCACTCAACAATCCAGCAATTGGAAGAGACATTGTCCCCAGCACTTTTCCGTCTACTGCAATAGCGTTCATCATCACTGTGCTGAGAATTTCGTTCACATTAAAGTAGGCTTTTAATAATCCGGGAATTCCTCCCCAGATTGCTCCTCCGACAAATCCTACCAGCAGGGCAACCGGGATCACAATCCAGCCAGACCAATCAACCAGGGTTATTCCAATCAGTGTGCCCAGGATCGCGCCTACGATCATTTGTCCTTCTCCGCCAATATTAATAACATCGCCGCGGAAGGAAATACAAATCCCGAGACCAACTAACAATAAGGGTGTTGCTTTCACCAGTGTCTCAGCAAGAGCATTTTGGCTTCCAAAAGCTCCTTCCCACATAGCTTTATAGGCTTCAATAGGATTTACCTTGAGCAACAGAAGCATCACCGCCCCCACAATCAGTGCCGCCAGGGTTGCTAAAATTGGCAAAGAAGCATCAAAAAGTTTTGAATATCATTTTTCCTGACCTGTATTGCTCATGTTCTATTAAGCCTTTATCTCATAAAATAGGGGATTGGTTTGGATGATGATTTCTGATCAAATCCCTATCATTTTGTATTTCCAACTGATTAGATCAAGATGGTCAAAAACAGAATGCGAATTGCTCTGAGTAATATTGCATTAATCAGAGTGTAATTTGTAGTAACTTACTGACCCCGTTCACCTCGAATATACGGGATACTTAATGCCGAAGGCGACCCTGCTGGCTTTTCTCCCACCGCACGAAGTGGATTTCCCTGATGGCTAGGATCGGCTACCGGTAATAACAGCAGGTATCGCCAGATCGAGGGCTCTAAGGATGCTTCAATGGTTTGAATCGAAGTGTTCGCGCGGATCGACTCATAATCCGGCAACACGTCTAGAATAGCACCGTTATGTGGGCAGGTATAAATCGACCTGTCCGGTCCATACGTCTCATGGCAAAGTGCGTATTGATAACCAATAAAAGAACCCAATCTAATCTTCTCCTGATTCGCCAGGTGTGAAGGGCTGGCCAAGTGCAGCGGGAGGTCTTACGCGAAGAGCCTGGCGAAATTGTTGCCGCAACCGGCGGGGCGCGATGACAATCAGGCGATCCATGATATCGCTGCCAACAAGAAGCAGCACAGCGATCATCAACAGCCATGGTAACGTGTTGAACGCGACAAGCGAGACATCCGGCCAGCTACGTTGAAGCACCGCAGCAAGTGCCTTACTCGCACCAAAAAGCAATGCGCCTAGGGCACCACGAATAGGTGACCAGCCTCCGAAAATCACGATTGCAAGGGCAATCCATCCCAAACCACGGGTAGAACCTTCAGCCCAGCCTAGTTTGATATCGAGTGAGTAGGCTGCGCCGGCGATACCCACTAGCGAGCCGCCGACGACAGCGTAAAGATAACGTAGACGATTGATATTCACCCCACGAGCAAAACCAGCCTCAGGTCGCTCGCCGGCACTTCGCAGGCGCAAGCCTGCCTGCGTGTGAAATAGCCACCACCAGGTTGTAAGCACAAGGATGAAGGCGAAGTAAATAAGAGGGTCATGATCAAAAAAGAGCGGGCCCAAGACCGGAATATCCTTCAAGAATGGGATCCCCCAATGGGCAACGCGTGGCCCAGGTATACGGGTGAAATTCTGGCCTAGGTAGGCGCTCAGTTTGTCGCCAAGCAGCGTGAGCACAAACCCAATCGCAAATTGGTCCTTGCGCAATTTGATCGAGCCAAATGCCACGATTGTGGCAAAGAGTGCACCAACAATTGCCGCAGCAGCAAATCCAATAAATACGCTATCGCTCAAATAGGCAGCCACAAAACCGGTCATGGCAGCGAGCAGCATGGTGC
>SDBU01001255.1_pt1 | contig 36870 bp, 28 predicted proteins | sample 2277071 | NCBI WGS metagenome assembly SDBU01 (sample SAMN10397929, study PRJNA504765) | marine sediment metagenome | isolation source: marine sediment core GS08_GC12, 126 cmbsf | place: Arctic Ocean: Gakkel Ridge, Loki's castle | collected 2008 | reverse complement strand
CCGCATGGGAGCAAATCTTTCTCTCCAGGCCTTAGAGAAAGGCATGCGAGTTGTCGGTTTTGACATCAGAGGGGTTCCAGAAGAACTACGGAAGGCAGGGATGGTTGATGTTAGTAGTCCTGAAGGTTTTTGTGGGAAATTATCGCCATCAAGGCCAATTTTTATCTATATTCCGGCAGGCCCAATCGTTGACCGTGTCATAGACGACCTCATTCCACACTTAGAGAAAGGGGATATCATCATTGACGCTGGAAACTCCTACTGGGGCGACCCAACATTGTAGACGCAATAAAAAACGGCGAAATTCAGCTGGTTATCAATACACCGAGTGATAAATTGAGCCAACATGATGACTCCTATATTCGTAAGGCAGTAATCCAGTATAAAGTGCCTTATGTAACTACGTTGGCAGCAGCTATTGCAGCTACTAAGGGAATTGCTACACACCGTCACGGAAAGACAAAGGTAAAATCTTTACAAAGTTATCACGCAGATATTAAGTAGCTTTTTGGGGCTATGTCCTCAATTGCAAGGTACATCACCATTGCTGCTTTACCTATGCCTTTGGGCTTGGTATTCTGGGCACTAAATGTTCCCAGGCATCAAGCAACAAATAGTTCAGCACCTCTGTTTACCAATTCTTTTCAATATAATTGACCGTCAGTTCGGCGGCAGTAACCCTTATAATGTCGGTTGAATCATTGTTATCAGATTCCATCTGAAAGTACAAAATTATTTGGAAGCGGGGGGACCCATCACGGACTGCTTGTTTTATTATTTCGGTTAAATCGATTTCGATGAGCGGCGCCGAATTATAGCTCGCCAAGCGTCTACCGGGCGGCAGGCTGTAGTCAGTAGTTTTTAGTGAACGGACACCGTAGTCAACCTCGTCGATATAAAGACTGCCCAGATCGGCCCAGGGGGTGCCATCCTGGTCCCGGGTGCTAATACTCAGTACCGCACTCCTGAATTCTTCGACATTCTCTATCTTCGAGATAGGGAAACTCAAGAATGCACGGATGCCGTTGTTGGTAAACTTATCACCAGCTTGCCATGCTGTCTGTATCTGGCCGTCAGAATGGATACAACCGCTTTCATCAGATTCCGGCTTTAGTACCTTGGTTGTGTTTATACCTCGGGCCTGGATAGAAATGCTCCTGGTGGCGGTCAACCCTTGCCCATCATCCACAGTGACCTTTATAGTTGAATAGCCACCATAACCCGGTATTGTCCAGGTCACAACGTCGCCGGTACCGCTGATACTGCCACCTGTGGTTGACCAGCTATAAGTTAACGGCCTTCCTTCCGGGTCTTTGGCAACACATGTTATTGTGGCACTGTGGTCAACGATAACGATTGCTGGTTTGACAAAGAGTTCGTAGATAATCGGTGGTTTATTCGGGGCTACGGTGATGGTAACAGTTTCGCTGACATCGCCATATCTGGTGTCTCTAACATTGACTTCAATAATGTATTCTCCAGGCTTATCTGGTGCTATCCAAGTGACAACATTTGCTGTGCCTTCGATGACGAGATTAGGTGGCGGCAAAACGACAACTGTTCCTGTGCCTTCCAGGTGACCCCAAATACCCTCGGGATTGAACCAGCGATAAGTTAATAGGTCACCATCTGGGTCAGTGGCAACACAGGTAATGGTCGTAGAAGTATTAGGTTCAATGGTTTTGGGACTGGCAGTGAGGCTGGTGATTACCGGTAGCCTATTAGGTTCCTTGGCAACCACAGTAACAGTGATTGCATAACTTCTGTCAGCAGTTCCGCCCCTACCGTCATCAATAGTGACGCTTATTGAGTATGTCCCGGCAACATCAGGTGCTGTCCAAGTAACAACCTTCCCTATGCCACTGAGGCTACCCGCGGTAGTTGACCAGTTATAGCTCAGGCTGTCACCATCCGGGTCGGAGGCAACACAGGTTATAGTCGAGCTATCTCCCGGGGCAACGCTGGCTGGGTCACCACTGATACTAGAGATAACCGGTATCTGGTTTTCAACCGGTATCTGCTCTTCTTGTTCTTTACCACAGGCGTTGCTGAAAAACACCGCCACAACCAGAATAGTCAAGACCGGGATAAGCCTTACTGAAAGATTTTTCATTTCTGACCTCCCCCACATTCAGACTGGAAGGGTGCATTACAGATAGTATAGTCTCCCGCAAAAAGAGAGTCAAGACATCACCGGGCTTACCTGTTACATGCCAAAAAGGCGGGGTACCGAGTTCAGTCCAGGCGGTTTTTCCCCTGCTGAATCCAACAAAACCTATTATGTGCTCAAATAACTATAGTACTGCTACCTATAGTTCATGAGCAGCCTTTTTTAATGGCCTCCATTTTCCTAAAGTAAAGAGCCGCGGGAATAGAGCCTTGCGCGTTTCCTCGATAGCAAACAGACTCCCACCGGCCAGAATAGCGATACCCCACCTGTCAATACCGAGAGGCACTGTACCGAACGCCACTTGAAGGAAGGGCACGTAGATGACGGCTAGCTGCAGCATAATGGCTACCGGGATTGACATGACCAGCCAGCGGTTACGCAAAATACCTAACCTGAAGACCGTATACTCGTCCGAGCGAGCGTTAAAGGCTCGGAACCATTCAAAGGCAACCATAGAACAAAAAGCAATGGTGCGAGCTTCCTCCAGACTCATCCTGGCCTGCGCCCAATTGAAAATCAAGAATATGCCAATACTCATCAGTATGGCTAGGAAACCAATACGAAGGAGCAGACCGGGGAAAATAAGACCTACTTTAGGATGGCGAGGGGGTTGTTTAAGCTCATCACCGAATTTTGGCTCGAGCCCCAAGGGAATAGCCACCGCCGTATCGGTAACCAGGTTAACCCAGAGAATCTGTACCGCCAGCAGTGGTGCCTTGCCAACGAACAGGATAGTAATAATTAGCGCTAATAGCTCGCCAAGGTTCGTGCTCAGTAGGAAAAAAATCACATTGCGTAAACGGTTAAAGATTGCCCGGCCTTCATCCACGGCTGCCACCACCGAGGCAAAGTTATCATCAGCCAGTATCATATCAGAGGCTTCCTTGGCTACATCCGTGCCGGTGATACCCATAGCAATACCAATATCGGCTGCTTTGAGTGCCGGGGCATCATTAACCCCATCCCCGGTCATGGCGACAACATGGCCGTGGCTCTTGAGCGCATTGACTATTCTTAATTTGTGTAACGGCTCAATCCGGGCAAAAACCGAGATGTCCTCTACTTGTTGTGATAATTCCTCGTCATTCATCTGCTGAAGCTCAGCGCCGGTTACAGCTCTGCCTGGTGGCAAGTCTAGTTGATGGGCAACGGATTCAGCAGTAACCTTGTTGTCACCGGTAATCATCACTACTCTAATGCCAGCCTGCTTACACGACCTCACTGCCTCTTTGGCCTCCTCGCGGGGCGGGTCAGCCATTCCCGCCAGACCAACAAAAATCAGATTACCTCTGATATCCTCTTCTCCGAGTTCTTCAAATTCGCTGGGAAGGTCAAGATAAGCAGTAGCGATGACTCTCATTGCTTCTCTGGCCATAGTAGTATTAGCCTGCATAATAGCCTGGGCATCATCTTTCGCCAGCGGGACAACTCCATTCTCTTTCAGGTGATACTTACTCAGGGAGAGGAGCCTTTCAACTGCTCCCTTCACATAGACCACCCTGCCCCCGTCTCGTGGATGAAGGGTAGCCATATATTGCTTCTCACTCTGGAAAGGAATTTCATCCAGTCGCGGAAAGGTTTTCTCCAATTTTTCCTTATCCATCCCTGCCTTGGCGGCAACTACTATCAAAGCGCCTTCAGTTGGGTCTCCATAAATGCTGCAGAACCCGTGCTCACATGTCAGCAGGGCATCATTACACAGAGCCCCTATCCTTAAGTGCGAAGATAGCGCTTGTTCGTTTCCCGGGTTTACTATATCTCCATCCCGGCGAAGTTCCCCCCACGGCTCGTAGCCTTTACCAGTCACTTCAATCCACTGACCGTTAACATACAGGCGTTGCACTGTCATCTCGTTTAGGGTCAGGGTTCCTGTTTTATCCGAGCAAATGACAGCCGCTGACCCCAGGGTTTCCACCGCCACCAGCTTGCGAATGATAGCATTACGGTTCGCCATTATCCGCATGCCCACGGCTAGAACAACGGTCACCACCGCTGGTAGCCCTTCCGGTATAGCGGAAACAGCCGCCGCCACAGCTAATAGAAATATCTCCAGCCATCCCAGCCCCTTAAGTATCCCAACGACCACCAGCAGGCCCAAGATTCCCAGGAAAAGAGCAATGATATACTGGCTTAGCCTGCCGACGCTTTTCTGGAGAGGCGTCCTCTCCGGCTTTATTTCCTGAATGGCAGTAGCAATTTTGCCTATCTCGGTTGACATACCGGTTGTCACTGCCATAACTGTGGCTTTGCCATAGGTAACGATAGTACCCATATACACCAGATTCTTTCTATCGGCCACAGGTATCGCCTCAGCAAGAGCCTTGGTATGCTTATCCACCGACATTGATTCACCGGTTAGGGTAGCTTCATTCACCTTCAAATTGGATACCTCTATCAGTCTGGCGTCAGCCGGTACCTTATCCCCAGTTTCCAGGAGCAATATATCCCCGGGTACTATTTGTCTGGCTGGTATCTGTTTGACGCCGCCATCACGCCTTACCCTTGCCTTGGGCGCTGCCATCTGTATTAGAGCCTCCATAGCTCTTTCCGCCCGCGTTTCCTGGATTAAACCAATAACAGCATTGAGCAGGAGCACAGTCGTTATTACCACAGCATCTATAAAATGCTCGACAACAACGGAAACTATGACCGCAGCCAGTAGCACATATATAAGAGGACTGAGGAACTGTCTGAGGAAAACCAGTATCGGGGATGTTTTCCTTTTACCCTTTAGCTCGTTGGGGCCATATTGGGGCAAGCGTGCCCTCGCCTCAGCCTCAGTGAGTCCAGAGCGCTTAGAATTAAGCGACAGCAAAGCTTCGTCCGGGCTGAGGTTATACCAATTCTGTGTCATATTTCTTAATATAGCACAATTTCTTGATTTCTAACGATATCTGGAGCTGGGCTATTAAATGTCCACCCTTAAACATGAGCTTCAATGGCGGTAACTCAGCGTTTGTTGTATGATAATAGGTGATATGGGCGATACTATAAAGCAGTTAGCTGTCCTGGGTTCGACTGGCTCCATAGGTCAACAGACACTTGAGGTGGTGCGTGCCCTACCCCATCGGTTTCGCATAATTGGGCTAGCCGCCGGCAAAAATATTGCCTTACTGTCAAGGCAAATCAATGAGTTCAAACCGAGGTTTGTCTATTACCCAGACAAGAAGGCAGAGACTCATCTGCCAGACAGGGAATACCAACTGTTATCACTGGAAGACCTCGCCAGTCATCCCGAGGTAGATACTGTCGTTATAGCCACCTCGGGGAAGCTGGGGTTAAGCCCAACACTGGCTGCCGTCAAGGCCGTTAAGACCATTGCCCTGGCCAATAAGGAATCGCTGGTTATGGCCGGCGAGATTATCATCAATGAGATGAAACGAAACGGAGCCCAGATTTTGCCCATTGATAGCGAGCACAGTGCAATATGGCAATGCCTTAGGGGTGAACCGCAACCAGCAGCCCAGCTTATTTTGACCGCCTCAGGCGGCCCCTTCCGCGGCTATTCACCAGCCCAGCTAGCAAAGGTTACCCCCGAGCAAGCCCTAAGACACCCCTCGTGGCAGATGGGAAGGAAAGTCACCATTGACTCAGCTACCCTGATGAATAAGGGGTTCGAAATAATCGAAGCCCATTGGCTATTCAATATGCCCTTTGACAACATCAAGGTCTTAATACACCCGCAGAGTATTATCCACTCTATGGTGGAATTTGCCGACGGGGTAGTCAAGGCCCAGTTAAGTTATCCCGATATGCGCCTACCCATTCAATATGCCCTGACTTACCCGGACCGCCTACCCAACCCCCAACTTCCCCACCTTAACTGGAATGACATCAGTAACCTGACCTTTGAACAGCCTGACTTTGATAACTTCCCCTGCCTCAAACTGGCTATTGAGGCGGGTAAGAAGGGGGGAACCTACCCGGCGGTGCTCTGTGCCGCCGATGAGGTAGCCGTTGACCTTTTCCTGTCGCAACGCATCAAATTTACTGATATTGCCATTTTAGTTGAACAAGCGTTGGCACAGCACCAAAGCATCGCCCAGCCTGCGCTTGAAGAGATTGTAATGGCTGATGCCTGGGCGAGACAAAAGGTGCTACAACTTACTGGAGCTAATCCATGATAATAGACCTCCTAATAACCTTAGCCGCTTTCCTCGGGGTCTTGGCAGTGCTTATCCTAGCCCATGAACTGGGACATCTCATTACCGCAAAAGCCTTTAGGGTAAAGGTGGAAGAGTTTGGTATCGGCTTTCCCCCGAGGTTATTGTCTAAAAAACTGGGCGAAACACGATATTCTCTGAATGCCATACCTCTGGGCGGGTTTGTCAAGATGACTGGTGAGGTGGACCCCAAGGAAACAAGAAGTTTAGCCAGTAAGAGTATTGGCGCCAGGATACTGGTTCTCAGTGCCGGTTCACTAATGAATGCCCTACTGCCTCTGCTGCTGTTTTCAATCGCTTTCATGGTTCCACATGATGCGGTAATCGGAGAGGTAGTAGTGCAAGAAGTAGCCCCTGATTCACCGGCAGCCATGGCTGGCATTCAACCTGAAGATACTATTATCAGTGTAAACGAGAACCCAGTGCACAACAATGGTGACCTGCACCGCTATATCCAGCTCAACCTGGGCAAGGAGACTACCATAGTAATCAACCGCGGTGATTCAGCTACTGAGGAGGTCCAACTAATACCCAGATGGCAACCTCCCGAGGGTCAAGGAGCAATTGGTATTATGGTCGGGATATTAAATCCGACCATTGTCAGGCAAAGCGAACCCTTCTGGAGAGCCATACCCCTGGGGGTAAGAGAATGTGTGGAGACCTTCGTGCTGTTCAAGAACGCCATCATTAGCCTGTTTATCGGCACCGAGTCTCTTCAGATAGCCGGACCGGTAGGCATCGCCCAAATCACAGGAGAGGTGGCTAAGTATGGAATCAGCCCGCTACTGGAATTTGCTGCCTTTCTCAGCATAAACCTGGCCATAATCAATATGTTCCCCATCCCCGCTCTGGACGGGGGCAGGATTGTGTTTGTTCTGCTAGAGTGGATTCGCCGGGGCAGGCGCATCTCACCAAGGACAGAAGGCCTAATACATGCTATTGGCTTTGCGCTGCTAATGGCAGCAATACTGGCAGTCACCTACCAGGATATTATGCGCATCATAAGTGGAGACAGCCTGATACCATAAAAAAACGAATCGAAGAGAGGCGCTGCGGTCACCGCAGGAGACAAGCCTCTCTTATATAACCAATTTTCCTATCTGTAGGGAATTTCGAAGGGGCTTCGCCCCTTCGATTATCATTCTCCCCCTCTCCTTTGAAGGAGAGGGGGATTAAGGGGGTAAGGTAGATAAATGAACCAGCGACGAGCGTCTAAACCAGTTCAGATTGGCACCGTAACCGTTGGCGGCGCTGCCCCTATCGTGGTGCAGTCAATGACCAAAACCGATACCCGTGATGTTATGTCAACTATCAACCAGATAAAAGAGCTTGAGGACTGCGGTTGTGAACTGGTGCGGGTGGCGGTGCCTGATGCTGAAGCTGCCCAGGCGATAGGAGCTATAAAAAGAGGCATTTCCATCCCTTTAATTGCCGATATTCACTTTGATTATCGGCTGGCTTTAATGACATTAGAGGCCGGCGCTGATGGACTGCGGCTAAATCCAGGTAATATTGGCGAAGTGGAGAAAGTTTCTGCTGTAGCTCAGGCTGCTAAAGAAAGAAATGTCCCTATCCGCATCGGGGTAAATGCCGGCAGCCTGCCCAAACCGAGCAAACCAGGACTAACCATCGCTCAACAGATGGTAGCGGCAGCATTACAGCAGATACGCCTGCTTGAGAGCTTAGATTTCGACCTTATAAAAGTGTCGCTCAAGGCTTTTGATGTCCCCACCACCATTGAAGCCTACCAGGACATTGCCCAGAAGATACCCTATCCCCTGCACATCGGCATCACTGAAGCCGGTACACCCAGGACTGGTATTATCCGCAGCACGGTGGGCATCGGCACCCTGCTCTACATGGGCATTGGCGATACCATCCGGGTGTCACTAACCGCCCACCCCAGAGAAGAGGTAATTGCCGGGTATGAAATTCTAAAGAGCCTGGACTTGCGCCAGCACGGCCCGATATTGGTCAGTTGCCCCTCCTGCGGCCGGGCTGAGGTTGATATTGTAAAATTAGCTGAGGAAGTGGAGCAGGAGCTAATAAAGATTGACAAGCCAATAAAGGTAGCCGTGATGGGCTGCGTGGTCAACGGCCCCGGCGAAGCCAAAGACGCTGATATCGGCATCGCCTGCAGCAAAGGAAAAGCCGTCCTCTTCAAAAAAGGCGAAAAGATTGGCGTGGTTGAGGAAAAGGATTTTGTAGCGGCACTGATGGCGGAAGTGGAGAGGTTCTAGCTATGGCAGAAGAAAAAGAAAAGCCCCTTACCCGTGAAGATGTGCTCAGACTGATAAAAGAAAATGGAGGAACAGCCAAAGGCATTGACAGCTAACAAGGGGGAGGTTTAGTATGACCGCAGAAATGCATATGGAGGTAAGCAGCATGCGAAACACACTACATAGGTTGTGTCTGGCTGCTATCATCGTGATTACTGTCTTGCTGCTTGTCTTTCCGTCACCAGCGAAGGCAGATGGCGGACCCGTCCTTAGCGATCCAGAGCTGTGGGCTCAGCTGAAGGAGGGACAGCAGACGGCTGTAGTCACCCTGAAGGGCAATAATACTGTCGATGTGGACTTGTTTGTCTCACTACTGGATGAGAGCGGGCAGTCGCATGAGGTCGTCTTCTTCGTCCCGCTGGGAACAGACCCCACTGCTTTCAGCGTGATAGAGAGGACGTCTCTGGATTTTGACCAGGAGCTAACCGAGGGGCTGGACGAGGCTCTACGTAAGGAGGTGCAAAGCAAAAGAGATATAGGACTGTCTTTGCTCTCAGCAACACTACTGATCAACGGGGGATGGATGTCACCAATAGGGTTCGCTTTGCTGCTAAGCGGTTGTGCTGCTGCGCCGGCACCGGAAGCAACTTATGAAACGGACAGCTCACGGGTTGATATCTATGGGCTCGATGAAGACACGGACCTGGAAGCGCTTATCAATACCACCGGGCTCGACTCGTCAGTAGAGGAAACTTTATCACGGCTGAGGGGACAGCGGATTGCCATAGTTACGCTTCAGACCCAACCGCCGCTACCAGGTGGTGACAGCTCGTACCACCCAGTTGGCCAGCCGGGTATTCATCTGGCGTGGACAACGGAGCTGGCTTCTCAATCTGCTGGAGCCGTTTACTCTTATCCCCTGGGTACCGGCTCAGCATGGGCTCACCCTATAGAGCTAACCCGTGTCTACGTAGTTGCTCCACTCGGTATAGACTTCACGGTGCAGTATCCAACGTTAGGCACTGACCACTCAGGCTTTACTCGGCCAGTGTTCGGTAATCCAGTACCACGGATTATTAGATACTATCACACGTCCGCCTATGCCGTAGATGAGGCGAGAGGTAATTTCGGCCATATCTGGCGGGCTACTTATACTCAAAGCAACTCCGCAGAAGATATCGTCATTACAACTGGCTCATCAGCTGGATTTCTCACTACACTGCGACGGGTATTGGTGGGGTGGGGGATAGTTCCAAATCTTCTGGTTGGGCTACTGATGGCACTGGTGGTGTGGGTAATAGTGTGGCGCTACATTGTACCTCGTATGCTGGGAACAGAGTACCGCTGGCGCGGCTCCAGGCTATGGCGAGACTCTCTCATCTACCCCGGAATAAACGCGGTACTTCTGGCGGGAGGCGCCGGCATAGTTGGCGCATTCTTCTTGTCTCCAATACGTTATTTGGCGATTATACCTGGCCTGATAGTAGCAGTGCTAATAGTATTACCTGTACTTTTTGCTGTGCCTGGTGTCATATATCTCCTTAAAAGGCACGTGCGCAGCCTTGGCATCTCTAAAAGCCAAGCATTAACGGCGTACATCGTGGTTATTTTAATCGCAAACTTAGCCTACCTGGCCCTAGCGTTTGGCTACGCAGCGCTTATAGGTGTCATATGAAGGGACTTCGTCCCTTCATAAACCACTCCTCCCCCTCTCCTTTGAAGGAGAAAAATACTAAAGGAGAGTCAAAGAGAGGCTTCGCCTCTCTTATATAACTAATTCCCCCTTCCCCTTATCAAGGGGAAGGGGGACAAAGGGGGATAGGGTTACCAAGTAACCTGAATGGGGTGAGGTAGAAAGAACTTAGCCTACTAGAAAAAACCTGTCTGATGTGGTTTAATCTGTCTAGGGTTCTCGGGCTTACCCCTGATAGCCAATTAATAAAGGAGGCAAGTAAAATGGCAGAATACCCAATAACTGTTGGTGTCGAGTTTCCAGAAAGACTTTCCCGATTAACCACCTTTTTCCGGTATTTTATGGTTATACCTCAAGTTATCGTTTTATACTTTGTTGGCATAGCTGCCGGTGTTATCCTTTTCATTTCCTGGTGGGCCATTTTATTCATTGGCAGATATCCAAGGTGGGCGTTTGACTTTGTTGCTGGCTATTTCCGGTGGACAGCGAGAGTGAATGGCTATTCTTACTTTCTAACGGACAAGTATCCACCATTCAGTATGTCCTAAAAAGGCACCAGGGTAAGCTCGGGAACCTTTTATAAAGTAGTCTTAAGACCCTTGCTTAAGAACGATGCGTATATCAAAACTATTTGGTAAGACACTAAGAGAAGTGCCCGCCGAGGCGAATTTTAATGATTAAATTTACCCTGAAAAATACGACTCTTGTTCAAAGGTTCTCCCTTCTCAGCCTTACGGCATTAATTATTTTCGGCATTGTTTTCGGGTGGATTGTCACCACCACTATGGAACAGGATATGCTTATGAGATCACAGGAGATAACAGCAAATATAATCTCTAAAGCAGTGCGGAATGAGTTTACGGTTGCTGAACTTATCAATCCAAAGACTGGACCTGACTATGATGTCTTTGCCGAAAAAGCTGCACACCTCTCGCTTGGGCCGGATATCGTACAGTTTAATATCTGGAATAAAGATATGACTATCGTGTGGTCTAACGAGAGAGAATTGGTCGGCAAGCGATTCCCGGACAACGAAGAGCTAATAGAAGCACTGAGTGGTGAGACAATTTCGGAAATCAGCTCGCTTGAAAAGGAAGAGCACGAGTTTGAATATGAATTTAACAGACTTCTGGAACTCTATGTACCTGTACAATTTGAGTCCCAGGGAGACATCGAGGTTGTCTTTGAAATATACCAGAACCTTGACCCACTCTATGCGGACATCTCGCGCCATCAGCAAGTTGTTTGGACTTCGACAATCGTGGGCTTCGCCTTATTATTCCTGGTTCTTTTTGGAATTATGAAGGGAGCTTCAAGACGTATTGAGGTACAAACCAGAGAGATAGTGCAATCGGAAGAGAAATATCGCAGCTTAATACAGTCCGCTCAGGACGGGATTATCTCTATTACTACTGATGGAACAATTATTCTTTTCAATAAAGCAGCGGAGGAGATTTTCGGTTACTCAGCCGATGAAGTAATAGGGCAATCTCCCGTAATGCTGATGCCGGAGCAGTACAGAGCAAAGCATCAAGCCAGCCTGAGTCGTTTTTTTAAGACAGGCGAGCCCACTGTCATCGGTAAGACTGTTGAAATGGAAGGTCTGCGAAGGGACGGACGATCTTTTCCCATGGAGTTATCGCTCACGGCTTCTGGAGCGGCAGATGGTCTTATTGTAACCGGGATTTTGCGGGATATTTCGGAACGTAAAGCAATACAAGCTCAACTTATTGAAGGAGAAAAGCAGGCCACGGTATCATTGGTTGCCGGTAGCATCGGGCATGAGTTAAACAACATAGTTACCGCACTAATGGGATTTGCTGACCTGCTGCGGGAGGATCCGGGCAACGAGCCGCTGGCTCAGGAGTGTGCTGAGGTATTCGGCAAAGAATCCCCGCGCCTTCAAGTACATGCACAAAACCTTTTGGCTCTCAGTGAACCACAAAAGCTTAAAATAAAGCCTACTTCCCTGAATTTCTTACTGGATAAGGTCACGGAACTGCTTTCAGTGAGTGGCCTGCTAAAGGCATTTACAATCGAGAAGGAGTATTCAGAGGAACTTCCTCCTATCCTGGGAGACGAAATGCAGCTTGAGCAGGTCATCAGGAATCTAGAGATCAATGCCGCACACGCCATGGGGAACAAGGGAGTGCTAACACTTAGTACAAGATTCTCTAAGGACAGGTTAAGTGTTGAGTTCTGTGTTAGTGATACCGGCCACGGAATTCCTGAAGACAAACGTGACCAGATATTCCTTCCTTTCTATACAACCAAAGAGAAAGGGAAAGGTACCGGACTGGGTATGTACATTGTTAAACAAATAGTTGAGCAGCACAAAGGTTACATCTACCTTATGAGTGACGTAGGTGTCGGAACTACCATAACTATTGGCTTGCCTGTCACTGAAAAGTCAAAGATAATCAAGGAGTAAATAATGCGCCTATCAAAGCTATTCGGTAAGACCCAGAGGGAGATACCGGCCGAGGCGGAAACGGTTAGCCACCAGCTACTACTAAGGACAGGAATGATTAGTCAGGTGGCGGCTGGTGTCTATTCTTACCTGCCTCTAGGCTGGCGGGTACTCAGAAAAATAGAGAACATCATCCGTGACGAAATGGATAAAGCCGGCGGGCAGGAACTAAACATGCCGGTTCTACAACCACTGGAGTTATGGCAGGAAACCGGGCGAGACCAGGCTTTTGGCAAGGGGATGTTTACCCTCTCCGACCGCAGAGACCGCAAGCTAATCCTGGGGCCGACCCATGAGGAAGTTCTCACCCAGATGGTCAGCCACAATGTGCAGAGCTACCGTGACCTGCCGCTACTGCTGTATCAAATCCAGACCAAGTTCCGTGACGAGCCTCGCCCCAGAGCCGGGCTGATACGGGTTCGTGAGTTTACCATGAAAGACCTCTACAGCTTTGATGTTGACGAAGCCGGGCTGGACATAAGTTATAACAAAATGCTCCAGGCTTACCAGAATATTTACTCTCGCTGTGGCCTCCCTACCCTACTGGTTGAAGCCGATAGCGGTGCCATTGGTGGCAAGGAATCCCATGAGTTTATGGTTATTGCCGAAAGTGGTGAGGATGAGGTTATCTACTGCAATAGCTGCCAGTATGCCGCTAATGTGGACAAGGCTCAGAGTATCAAAGGCAGAATAGAGAGTGGTGAACCATTACCCGTAGAAGAAGTGGCCACACCAGGCATGGCTACCATAGACGAGGTTTCACGCTTCCTGAAGATACCTCAAAGCCACACCCTCAAAGCCGTGTTCTATGTAGTCGATGGTAAGCTAGTGTTTGTGGTTATCCAGGGCGACCTTGAGGTAAATGAAGTAAAGCTAAGAAACACTCTGCACTGCTCCGAGCTCCGCATGGCCACTGAAGCCGAGGTGATAGAAGCTGGCATAGTCGCTGGCTCAGCCTCGCCGATAGGTATCAGTGGCATCAAGATTATTGCCGATGATTCTATAACCTCAGGGACAAACTTTGTTGCTGGCGCCAATAAAGCTGATACCCACCTTAAAAATGTCAACTACCCCAGAGACTTTAAGGCTGACATCATGGCTGATATAGCCCGGGCAAGGGCTGGAGAAGAATGCCCCCGGTGTGGCGGCAAATTGTCATCTACTCACGGGATTGAGGTCGGGCATGTCTTCAAGCTGGGCACTTTTCTCAGTGAAAAATTGGGGGCGCTCTTCGTTGACGAAAAAGGCGCATCTCACCCTATTGTGATGGGGTGTTACGGCGTAGGTCTGGGCAGGTTGCTGGCCGCTATCATTGAACAGAAGCACGATGATAAGGGCATTATATGGCCGCTATCTATAGCCCCCTATCATATTTATCTTTGTCCGCTGTATCGTGAAGGCTCTAAGGTTTCAGAGGTGGCCGAAAATCTGTATGCCGAGCTTGAGGCAGAGGGTTTAGAGGTGCTTTTTGATGACCGCGAGGAATCCCCGGGGGTGAAGTTCAATGATGCCGACATCTTGGGGATACCCATCCGGGTTACCATCAGCCCCCGCACTCTGGAGACTGATAGTGTAGAGGTAAAGAGGCGCTCACAGAAAGAATCTGAGCTTATGCCTTTAGAGGGAGTAGCGACAAGGCTTAGAGAGCTTATTAGCCAGGGTTTATCAAAGCTGTCTAATTCGGTTTGACTCCGTAAACCTTTATGCTTACAACCGAACCGGCAAACTCTTCTATTGTTTCAGGCGGTATTCTTAAATTATCAATGAGTGCTTTTGCCGTCGGGTCATTAGTCAGCCACTTGATAGGGAAAGAGGCTTCATCAATTATCCTGACCCCCTGAAATCCTGCCTCTTTTACCGCCTCTATGTATTTGTCCCTTATTATGGCTCCAGAAATACAGCCAATATAGGCCTCAATAGAATTCTTTATAAAATTCGGAGGCTCCTTCAATAAGACTATATCTGAGACCATCAGCCTGCCGCCTGGCTTCAACGCCCTGAACGTTTCCGCGAAAACCCTTCTTTTATCAGGCGCCAGATTGATAACACAGTTTGAGATGACTATATCAACTGAATTATCGGCAACTGGTAGATTTTCAATCTCCCCGAGCCTGAACTCTACATTTCCGTAGTTGCCTTTCCTGGCGTTTTCTCTCGCCTTCTCAATCATCTCTGGTGTCATATCCACACCGATAATCCTTCCATTCTTACCAACTTTGTCAGCCGCCAGAAAACAGTCAAAGCCAGCACCCGAACCAAGGTCAAGAACGGTCTCGCCTTCTTTCAAAGAAGCAAGAGCCACCGGATTCCCACAGCCAAGGCCTAAATTTGCCCCTTCAGGAACCGCCTCAAGTTCTTCCTCAGTATACCCTATGCTCTTACTAATATCCTGGGCTAGGTCAGTACCTCCACAGCATGAATTTGCAGGGCTGCAACCACAACCACTGCTCTGTTTGGCGATTTTAGCATAGCCCTCTCTTACAACCCTCTTGATTTTTTCTTCTTTCATTTCAACCCCTTTTTAGATTCTTACAGTATCTCTTTCATCACCGGCCCGAGCATGCCCTTTACCATCTCGGTCAGTTCTTCAGCTTTAATTAAAGAAATGCAGCATACCTTCCCATCTTTTTCCCAGCTTACCACAGCTAACTTTTCTCCAGCACTAATCTTGGCCTTATCTCTTAGTTCCTTAGGCAGCACCATCTGTCCTCTTTCGTCTACACTGACTAATGCTTCAACTTTGCAGCAGCTCTTATCCGGTGGCACACAACAATATTCGTCATTCTCTTTTTTAGTCATTCCTACTACTTCACTCTATATTCTGAACATTCTGTATAATCAGTATATACTGATTATACATGACAGAATTGGGTTTGTCAAGTCTTTTTACAGGGAAAACTACGATTTTGTGGGCAAAGGGCAATTTTAGTTACTACGGCTAATAGTCAGTCACGCAGGGTAGCGCCAAGCTCCCGGGATAGCTTATCCAGGATTTGCTGCTGGACTTTATTAACCTCTTCGTCAGTCAAGGTATGGGTGGGTGACTGGTAGACAACCCTATAGGCAAGAGATTTCTTACCCGGTGGAACTTGCCCACCGATATAGACATCAAAGATGGTAACCTGGCTTACCAACGGAAAGCTCTTGATAATAGCTTCTACCTGCTGATGAGTGATTCCAGTACCAACTACCAGGGCTATATCCCTGACCGTGGTCGGAAACCGGGGTATTGGCTGGAACATCTTATGACCAATAGTGAAGGGCAAAAGCGCCGTTACACTGATTTCAAATAGATAAACATTCTCTGAAATATCAAAAGCGGCTAACACCTTAGGGTGCACCTCACCGACAACACCAAATCTATTACCATCGATAACTATAGCTGCCTGCTTATTGGGGTGTAAACTTTCGTCTTTGCCCGGCTCGGAGCTGGCTGCCACACCCAGTTGCCGTAGTAAACCCTCTACCACCCCCTTGGAGTCAAAGAAATCCACCAATCCACTCTCACCTTGCCATGACCTTTCCAGTCTGGGACCGCTTAGTATACCGCACAGCATCTCAGGCTCATCAGGTAAGTCCTTTGGCCGCGGGAGATACACCTTGCTCAGCTCAAAAAGCCTGATACCGCCGTCTTCATGCCATCTATTCGCTGCCAGGGCAGCTAAAAGGTTAGCTCGCAGGCTAGTGCGCAGGTATTCCTGGTCGGCGGTCATCGGATTAGCCACACGAAGGGGCATAGGTTTGAGGGGATGCGGCTCAGGAAGCAGCCTATCCAGCATTTCCCGACTCGTCAATGAATAGGTAATCACCTCCTGAAAGCCGTAACCGGTAAGGCTGCGTCTCACTTCTTGCCTGAGGTTGATTATAGGCTCAGGGTCTTGCCTGGGTAATGGCTCGCTGAGCATAGTCTCTGGAATCTTATCATAGCCAATAATACGGACTACCTCCTCAACAAGGTCAACCGCCTGATGGATATCACTTCGCCAGTAAGGGGCCGTAACCCAAATCTCTGAAGCTGAATCAGCTTGTTTACAGTCAAAACCCAGGGAAACCAGCGCCTCTACTATCTGGTCAAGACTAAACTCAACCCCTAAAAGCCGCTTTACCTGGTTAGCTGATAACAAGATGGGCTTATGTTCCAGCTTACCGGGACAGACATCAATCCAGCCCCTGGCGGCTTTACCACCAGCTAGTTGTATAATCAACTGAGTAGCTCGTTTAAGGGCAGGTAGAGCTAGCTCAGGACGGATACCTCGCTCAAATCGGGCACAAGCCTCGCTAGGTAAGTTCAATACCCTACCGGTATAGTGAATATTTGCCGGATTAAAATTGGCTGCCTCCAGTAATATTGAGGTAGTCTCCCCAGTCACCTCACTATCTGCACCACCCATAACCCCGGCGATGGCCACCGCCCGTTGCTCATCAGCGATAACCAGCATATCCCGGGAAAGATTTCGTTCAACTCCATCCAGACTAACTATAATCTCACCATCGGTAGCCCGGCGAACAATAATTTTTTTACCCTTGATTCGTTGATAGTCAAAGGCATGCAGAGGCTGTCCATATTCCAACATCACATAGTTGGTAATATCCACGATGTTATTTATCGGTCGCATACCACAGGCTAGTAACCGCTGCTGCATCCATTCTGGAGATGGGGCTAGTCTTACCCCGGTGAGCAGGCTGGCACAATACCTGGGGCAAAGGTCAGGCGCAGCGATTTCTACTGAGACCTGTTGCTCTACAGAAGTTGCTGCTTCCTCGTATGTAACCTCGGGAAGACATAGACTTTGCCCGGTGAGAGCCGCTATCTCCCTAGCTATGCCAATTATAGATAGACAATCCGGCCGATTGGGCGTTACCTCTAAGTCAAGCACTGTATCACCCAGATAATCAGCCAATAGGGTGCCCACCGGAGCTTCGGTCGGCAAGACCATAATGCCTTCATGACTCTCAGAGATGCCCAGTTCCTTCTCCGAGCAAACCATGCCGCTGGAGGGAATGCCCCGAATCCTGGCTGATTTCAAGCGGAATATCTGCCCATTATGGGGGTCGATAAGCTGAGCACCAACATGGGCAAAGGCTATCTTATCGCCGATTTTGAGATTTGGTGCTCCACAAACAACGGTCTGTTGCTCAGTGCCTAAATCAATGATAGGTAAACTAAGGCGGTCAGCATTGGGATGGGGATTAATAGTCACTATTTGACCGATGACGATATTCCCCCACTCACCGCCAATAGTCTGCTTCCCCTTGACCTCAATGCCAGCCATGGTCAGTCGGCTAGCTAAGTCAGTCAGGAGCAGGGTAATCTCTATATACTCTTTAAGCCAATTTAGTGAAACTTTCATCTCTAGAACTGCCTTAAGAACCTGAGGTCACTACTGTAAAATAGTCTAATATCGTCAATCCCGTAGCTAAGCATCGGCATACGCTCGATGCCCATGCCGAAGGCAAAGCCACTATAAATCTCAGGGTCAAAGTCGCCACGCTGAAGGACTTGAGGATGGACCATCCCGGCACCTAATACCTCAATCCAGCCAGTATTACCACACAAACGACAGCCACTACCACTACAGACCAGACACTCAATTGCCACCTCAATGCCAGGCTCAACAAAGGGAAAGTAGTCGCAGCGAAAGCGTACTTTTCTGTCTTCGCCAAAGAAACGTCGGGCAAATTCATAAAGCGTCCCTTTCAGGTCAGCCATGGTAATATTTTTATCAATAGCCAGGCCCTCAATTTGATGAAACATAGGTATATGGGTAGCATCACTAGCCTCGTAGCGATAAACCTTACCCGGCACAATTATCCGTAAGGGCGCATCCATCTTTTCCATAGCCCTAATCTGGACAGGGGAGGTATGAGTACGCAGTAGCATGGGTCTTTCGCCATTGTCAGTCTCAAAGTCTACCCAGAGAGTAGCCATAGTATCACGAGCCGGATGCTCCTTAGGAATATTCAATGCCTCAAAGTTGTAATAGTCCCATTCCACCTCAGGCCCTTCCACTATCTGGAAGCCCATAGACATAAATATGTCACATATCTCATTCAGTGTTTGGGTAATCGGATGTAAACGACCTGTTGGCAGAGGGCGACCAGGCAAGGTAATATCAATAAGCGCTTCCTTGGCTGAGGCAGCGAGTCGTGTCTCTCGTAGCAGCTGTCTTTTTTGTTCTAAACTATTCTCCAGATTGGCTTTCACCTCATTAGCACCGGCACCGACAGCTTTTCTTTCGTCTAAAGGCAGAGTAGCCAGGCTACGCAGAATCCAGGTTAGCTCGCTCTTCTTACCCATATGACAGACCCGCCATGACTCCAATTGCTCAATAGTGTCAATGCTGTTTAATTCATGGAGTGCCTTTAGCTGTAGTTCCTCAAGCTGCTGTAACATTTCGTCGCCTTTAACAGGATTAGTTATATCAGGGAGGCGAAGCCTCTCCAAAACCTGAATAAATCTCTTTAAGTTTATATTAGCTGTCTTGGATTATAAGTTATTAGAACAAAGGGGTCAAGAAAACACATTAATTATTTGGGTGTCCAAGAGAGGCAAAGCCCCTCTTAAGAAAAACCTTCCCCCTCTCCTTCAAAGGAGAGGGGGATTAAGGGGGTGAGGTAATAAACAGTCCACCGTCAGTCTTGAACTTTCCCTCTGGCTATGGTTACCAGATTGACAAAGGACTCAGGCTCTCGAACTGCCATATCAGCAAGCATCTTGCGGTTGATTTCAATTCCCGACTTTTTTAAGCCATCTATAAACCGACTATAGGTGAGACCTTGGGCTCGACTGGCGGCATTAACCCGCAAAATCCATAGGCGCCTCATATCGCCCTTTCGCTCTCGACGGTGGCGATAAGCATAACTTAGTGCATGGAGCATAGACTCGTGAGCCCGGCGATAAAGGGAATGCCTGGTTGCCCGATGACCCTTGGTCAGGGCGAGCACCTTCTTGTGTCGGCGATGACTAGTCACTCCTCTTTTTACTCGTGGCAAAGTATCCCCCTATTTTACTTCACCCCATAGGGTAAAGCCCTTTTTATTCGATTCTTATCGCTGGGACTTACCGGTATTGTCTTATCAAAAAGGCTCTTGGTTCGCTTGGTTTTTCGGCGACGCAGATGGCTTTTTCCACCCTTGACTCGCATGATTTTACCACTACCAGTAATATGGAAACGGCTCTGTGCCCCCTTATGGGTTTTCAGTTTTGGCATTTACGATTTTACCTCTTCTTTTGTTTTCGTCTTCTGAGGAGCTGATAAGATTATGAACATATTCCTTCCTTCCAGCATTGGTTGCCTCTCAACAGAAGCCACTTCCTTCAACATCTCCGACATCCTTTGCAGTAGCCTCCATCCAATCTCAGGATGGGTAATTTCTCGACCCCTAAAGATAACGCTTACCCTGACTTTGTCTCCATTAGCTAGTAATTTCTTGACTGTCCTCGCCTTAGCCTCAAAATCGTGGTCGTCAATCTTGGGTCGTAACCGAACCTGCCTCAGAAGCGACGTCCTCTGGCTACGTCTCGCCTCACGCTCTTTCTTGGCTTGCTCATATTTGTACTTCCCATAGTCAAGAAGTCGGCAGACTGGCGGTGTCGCAGTAGCCGCTACCTCGACCAAGTCAAGATTATGCTTCCTGGCTACCTCCCGGGCTTGGACCAAGGGCATAATCCCCAACTGCTCCCCCTTCTCCCCGACCAGGCGAACCTCTCTGGCTCTAATCCGCTCGTTAACACGCAGGTATTTAATTATGTCCCTATTTACCTCCTCCAACCACAGATATCCCGCAGTCAGAAACTATAGCACATTCCGTGAGACCAATCAAATTACAGCTTCAAATCCTCCACTCTATTTACTATAGCTCTCTGGATAGTTTCCTTGAAGCTTTCAACTGATAGCGAGGATAGCTGCTCACCACTGCGCAAACGCACGGAAACAGTAGATGAAGCCACCTCTTTGTCTCCCACCACCAGCATATATGGTATCTTATCCAGTTGTGCCTGCCTAATTTTCGAGTTTATCCTTTCCGACCGGTCATCAACCTTGATGCGAACACCCTCGCCTTTAAGTTCAGCCTCCAGCTTATGAGCATAGTCCAGGTGGCGGTCAGCCACTGGAATCACTGCTACCTGAACCGGGGCTAACCATACCGGGAAGGCGCCACTATAGTGCTCAATGAGCGAGGCCAGGAAACGTTCCATGCTGCCCAGCACAGTGCGATGCACCATAGCTACCAAATGCTCCTGCCCATCTTCACCAATATAAGTGACATTAAAACGCTGGGGAAGATTAAAATCAACCTGAATGGTAGGACCCTGCCACCCCCGCCCCAGGATATCCCTAAATTTTATGTCTATCTTAGGTCCATAAAATACACCTTCTCCCGGATCTATCTTATAAGGAAGCCCCAGACGAGCCAGCGCTTGGCTTAGAGTCTCGGTGGCCTTCTCCCAAATCGGAATAGTGCCAGCATATTTTCCAGGGCGGGTGGAAAGTAATAGCTCATAATCCGTAAAACCAAAGGTATCTATCATAAAGCAAGCTAACTCTAATACCTTTACCACCTCATCTTCTAGTTGCTCAAACCGGCAAAAAATGTGGGCATCATCCTGGGTGAAACCCCTAACCCGTGATAGACCATGTAACACTCCAGAGCGCTCGTAGCGATAGACAGTGCCCAGCTCAGCATAGCGTAGCGGTAGCTCACGGTAACTACGCAGCTTTGTCTTATAAATCAGGATGTGTCCCAGACAATTCATCGGTTTAACAATATACTCTTGTCCTTCCACATCCATCGGGGTATATAAGTAATCACGGTAAAATTCCCAGTGGCCACTGGTTTTCCACAAGTCCAATCTAGCAATATGAGGAGTGTATACAATGTCATAGCCACGCTTAATATGCTCATCCCTCCAGAAATCCTCGATAACACGGCGTATCACCGCCCCCTTTGGGTGCCAGTGAACTAGCCCCGGTCCAGCTTTCTCCTGAATACTGAACAGGTCGAGCTCTCTACCCAGCTTCCTGTGGTCACGGCTGGCAGCTTCCTCAAGCTTCTTTAGATGAGCTGCCAAGGCCTCCTTGGTTTCAAAGGCAACTCCATATATTCGCTGTAACATGGGACGATGTTCATCACCCCGCCAGTAAGCACCAGCAATGCCAACCAGTTTAAAGGCGCCAATTTCTCCGGTGGAGTCTACATGAGGTCCACGACACAAATCAATAAATGCACCCTGTCTATACAAACTAACCTTCTTATCCGGAATTTCATCAATCAACTCCAGCTTATAGGGCTGGTCAGCAAGAAGTCTTCGTGCCTCTTCCTTATCCACTTCTTCTTTAACAAAAGGCGCATTTGAGGCGACGATTTCAGCCATTTTGGTCTCGATGATTGGTAAATCATCCGGAGTCAATGAGCGGGGTAGTTCAAAGTCATAATAAAAGCCATTTTCAATAGCTGGCCCAATACCAAACCTGGCATCAGGGAAGATAGATAGAACCACTTCTGCCATAATATGGGCTGCAGAATGTCGCATTATCTGTAACTTCTCATCTTCAGTTGTCGTCTGCTTATTACTAGTAACCATCACTCTTCAGGTCCATTAAAAGAAAACCTCCCACCCTGGTAGGGACGAGAGGCTATAACCACTCCCCTTACTACGCTGCCTTAAAATCTATATCCCTGCTGACAAACAACATTCTAATTCAAATTAGTAATTATCTACAAAGCTTATTATACCAGCCTCAAGCTATAAGTGCAATCGGCTTCAGCTAGCCAGCTTAGCCCAGGTTGTTAAGTTCAACCACAAAGCATTATAATAACTTCAAATGCCCCCACTAAAGAAAGTTTTTCCTATTTTAGCCCTTTGTGTGTTTTCTTCCACATTGGGAATTGGGATAGTAGCACCACTTTTACCCCTCTATGTTAGGGACATGGGGGTTACTGGCATTGGGCTAGGTATTATTATTGCCGCCTACTTCATTTCTAACAGTGTAGCTGTCCCTATTGCCGGCAGGCTCTCTGACCGAAGAGGCAGAAAACTATTTCTCGTCATAGGTCTTCTAGCCTACTCCATCATTTCACTGGGCTACATATGGGCAGATAACGTTACCCACCTAGCCCTGCTCCGCCTAGTTCATGGTGTGGCTGGAGCAGTGACTATTCCCATTGCTATGGCTTACCTCGGTGACCTCTCCCCGAAGGGCAAAGAGGGGAAATGGCAAGGTTATGCTACCGCCGCCTTTTTCAGCGGTTTTGGCTTTGGCCCACTTATGGGTGGAGTACTGACTGAACACTTCGGGATGACTGTTCCCTTCCTTTGTATGAGTGGTCTTAACATGCTAGCTTTTCTCATAGCTCTTTTCTTCCTCCCTGAAGTTAGCCGCAGACAAACTTCAGGAGACTTTCATCTATCCTTTAGAGAGATGAGCGCCAGTGGCATGGTTCGGGGCCTTTTTAGCTTCCGGCTGGTACAAGCCCTCGGCAGAGGAGGCATCACTGCTTTCCTCCCTATCTTCGCCGCTATGATTGGCTTGAGCACAAGCCTCATCGGAATACTATTAACAATTAATATTCTGTCAATAACCCTATTTACACCTCTTGGCGGCCTAATTGCTGATAGATTCAACAGGAGAACCCTCACCATCCTTAACAGCCTTTTTTTTACCATACTCTTAGCGGTGATTCCCCTGACCAGTAGCTTCGGGCAACTACTGGCGGTCTTGCTCATCCAGGGTCTTACCGCTGCTTTCTCCATGCCAGCCGCTGCCGCCTTGATCGTAGAAGAGGGTAGAAAGTATGGTATGGGCTCAACTATGTCCATATTCTTTCTGGCAATGAGCATAGGCATGGCTATAGGACCAATTATATCTGGTGGAATAGCCGATTTGATAAATGTTAACTCAGTGTTTTACTTTGGAGCAGTTATGGGAATTATAGGAACGGGCCTATTTATCTGGTTTACCAAATGATGCGACAGAAGCCTAAACCGGCATACCCAACATCCTCAGTAGATTATACAGTCCCCAGTAGCCAGCGTAAGCGATAGTCAGTCCCTTAATCGTCTTTCCTGCCAAGCAGATGAGAATATACCGCCGTATTCCGAATCTCAGTGCTCCAGCGGTCAGAGCCGCCGGGTAGAAGAAGGGGTTAATCACTGCCGACAGGACAAAAATAGTCAGTGAGCCCTTCCGCTCCATCCAACCCAGTAGTCGTGAGTAGGCTGCCTGAACCTTGCCATGGCTGGAATACACCAGAGCTGTCCCCCCACCATACCCGGTCATATAGATAGTCAGTGCCCCTACCGTCTCACCCAAGCCTGCTGCCACGCCAACAAACACTGGATTTAATACCCCACCCAAGGCAAAGACCACAACCAACATGGGTACAGGAACAATAATGGTGGCGCCACCTAAAACACTGATTAAAAAGGCACCCGTATAGCCATAACCCTCAAGTGCCTGAACCTCCTCCCAGAAATAAACCACAGCCACCGCCATGAATAGAGTAGCAACTACTCCAATGACACCCAGGATGTACGGGACCTTTTTCGAACCTGTTCTTGCCTTGTTCTCCATATGATATTCCTACCTAGGTAGGCGAAAATTCAGGCCCAATTTTATTTGACAGCTTTAGCCGCCACCTTAGCGGTAAAGATTAAGCCGTCATCATCACGGTCAACCATGATAGTGTCCCCAGGGCCAAATTCACCTCTCAGTAGCTTGGTTGATAGAGGATTTTCCACATAGCGTTCAATGGCTCGCCTGAGCGGTCGTGCCCCATACATTGGGTCATAGCCCGCTTCAGCCAGCCAGGATTTGGCTTCCTCAGTTAGCTCCACTCCCAGCTTGCGGTCAGCCAGGCGCTGCTGTAAATCCTTTACCATCAAGTCAACGATACTCCTGAGTTGTTCCTCAGTTAGCTCATGGAAAACTATAATCTCATCAATACGGTTAAGGAACTCGGGGCGGAAGGTCTTCTTCACCTCAGTCATGACCTTTTCCTTCATTGCCTCATAGCTCCGTTTTTGGGCTTTAGCTTCATCCTTTTGCAGGGCAAAACCTATGGACATATCGCGCTTGATGAGCTCAACACCGGCGTTACTGGTCATAATGACTATGGAATTCTTAAAATCTACCGTCCGACCATGGCCATCAGTTAACCGTCCGTCATCAAGAATCTGGAGCAGACTATTAAACACCTCAGGGTGCGCCTTTTCAATCTCATCTAGCAGTATCACCCGGTACGGGCGCCGCCTGACCGCTTCGGTAAGCTGTCCCCCCTCCTCATAGCCGACATAGCCCGGCGGGGCACCGATAAGGCGTGACACCGTGTGCTTCTCCTGATACTCTGACATATCCAGCCGCACCATAGCGTTCTCATCACCAAAGAGGAACCAGGCCAGAGTACGAGCTAGCTCAGTCTTACCGACACCGGTGGGACCAAGGAACATAAAGCTACCGATAGGCCGTCTGGGGTCTTTGAGCCCGGAGCGGCTTCTCCTGATAGCCTCAGAAATAGCCACTACTGCCTCTTCCTGGTTTACCAGCCGCTCATGAATCCGTTCCTCCATATGCAGCAGCTTCTCGGCTTCACCCTCCATCATCTGCGACACCGGGATGCCAGTCCAGCTAGAGATTAACTGGGCAATATCCTCCTCATCCACTACCTCGTCAATCTTCTCCTGCTTGAGCCAATTGCTCTTGGCCTGGTTATACTCCTCTTCCAGGCGCAACCGCTCACTCTTAAGCTGGGCAGCACGCTCATAATCCTGCCGCTGGGATACTGCCTCTTCCTCATTAGTCAAATGTTTAAGGCGCTGCTCCAAGGCTTTAACCTCAGATGGCGCACTCTCGGTATCAATACGCAGTTTGCTGGCGGCCTCATCAATGAGGTCAATTGCCTTATCCGGCAAAAAACGGTCGGAAATATAACGTTGACTCAGTCTGGCCGCTGCCTCTAAGGCAGCATCGCTTATCTTAACTTTGTGGTGCGCCTCATAACGGGGCCGGAGCCCACGAAGCATCTCAACAGTCGCCTCAACGCTAGGTTCACCGATGAACACTGGCTGAAATCGTCGCTCCAGAGCCTTATCTTTCTCAATAAACCTACGGTATTCATCCAGGGTAGTAGCACCCACACACTGCAGTTCTCCATGAGCTAGTGCTGGCTTGAGCATATTACTGGCATCAATCGCTCCCTCAGCCGCCCCAGCCCCAACCACAGTATGAATCTCATCAATGAACAAAATAACCTCACCCTGTGCCTGCCGAACCTCATCCATTACCGCCTTAAGCCGTTCCTCAAACTCACCACGGAACTTACTCCCGGCTACCAGCGCCCCCATATCCAGAGCCACTATCTTACGCCCTTTAAGGGAATCGGGGACATCATCAGCCACAATCTTCTGAGCCAGTCCTTCAGCAATAGCAGTTTTGCCCACTCCGGCATCGCCAACAATTACCGGGTTATTCTTGGTCCGTCGGGTAAGTATTTGCATCACCCGCTTAATCTCCCCCTCCCGACCGATAACCGGGTCAATCTTGCCCTGACGAGCCAACTCAGTCAGGTCCCGGCCATACTTCGCCAGGGAACGGTACTTGCTTTCTGCCCTGGCATCATCAACACGATGCCCACCACGAAGCTTCTGGCGAGCCTGGTATATCTTCTCGCGGTCAACGCCGAAGCTCTTAAGGATTCTGGACGCTTCGCCACCTTCCTCTTCCACCATAGCCTGCAGCAAATGTTCGGTGCCGATAAACTCATCTTTAAGCCTATCCGCTTCAGCCGTTGCCGCCTGTAATAGCCGGGCAATGCGCGGGGTAGCATAAATCTGCACCGCTTCATAAGCAACCTTAGGTGACTTTTCCAGGACGGTTGCCACCTCCTGCTTCAACACTTCCACGTCAACACCAAGCTCTCTCAATATGTCACCAACCAGACCTTGCTCCTGCACGAGCAAGGCCAGTAGAATATGTTCGACATCCCACTGACTGTGGTGATATTGTTGAACCAGCTGCTGAGAAGCAGCCAGTGCTTCCTGGGCCTGTTCAGTAAACCTCTCCTGCTTCATAAATCACTCACCTCCCAATCTCTTCAGCTCCTTCTCTAGCTTCTCCACGTGACGCTGCAACTCAACCATACGTTGCGCCATACGTAAAATAACCTCAACCCCGGCCAAGTTAATCCCCAGGTCATCCATCAGGGCCTTCACCCGGCGAAGCTGGACTATGTCCCTCTCCGAATACAGGCGAATATTCCCCTGAGACCGAGACGGCTCTATTATGCCAGTCCTTTCATAATAGCGCAAGGTGTGAGTCTGGACTCCCAGCATCCTAGCAGCCACACTTATCACATAACGGGGTTCACCATTTACGCTCATAGTAACCTCATCCTTTTATTAATTTGGTCGCAGTTGACTAAGCTGCTTAAATAGCTCCTTCTCCTTAGCCGACAGTTTGGTTGGTAATATCACCTTCACCCTGGCCAATAGGTCGCCATAGGTAGAGCTACCCACAACACGAGGCATACCTTGCCCTGATAGGCGGAAAATACGCCCGTTCTGAGTCTCTGGCGGGACCTTCAGCGCCAGCTTACCCTTCAGCGTAGGCACCTGGATTTCATCACCCAGCACGGCTACCATTAGCGGTACCGGCACTTCCACATGTAAATCATTACCTCTCCGCTCAAACAGGTGATGCGCTTTAACTGCTACTGTCAAATAAAGGTCGCCACTGACGCCTCCAGCATAGCCTGGCTCTCCCTTACCAGCGATTCTCACTCGAGACCCATTCTTAACCCCAGGTGGAATCTTAACCTCAAGGCGCTTCATTGAAGATACCAATCCTGAACCTCGGCAGACTGAACAGGGCATGTTTTGTATCTGGCCTGTTCCCTTGCAGGTAAAGCAAGGTTCCTCAGTCTGGAGGGCAATGGTCCGCTTGGCTCCATGGTATGCTTCCTCAAGGGTTACCTCAACGGGGTGCTCTACGTCTTGCCCACGTCTGGGTCTAACCCGCCGACTCCTAGTGCCAGAACCAAAGAGGCCACCAAACAGGCTATCCAAATCAGCTTCCTCAAAGCGGAATGTTTGAGCACCCCTAGCCTGGTTAAAGCCCCAGCGCGGTGCCTGCTGCCGACCAGCTTGAGCAAACTGGTCGACATACTGCCACTGGTCACCGAACTGGTCATACTTTCGCCGTTTCTCCTTATCGGACAGAACCTCATACGCCTCATTTATCTGTTTAAACTTCTGCTCTGCCGATTTATCGCTCGGATTAACGTCAGGGTGATGCCGGCGTGCCAGGCGGCGGTAAGCCTGCTTTATCTCCTTCTCACTGGCATCTCGGTTAACCCCCAGGATGCTATAGTAATCCTTGCCTGCCATCTATCTTCTCCATCACTAAATATTATAAATCATTTTAATAAAATTTGTCAACAATATTATGAGGAAAGTTAATAAATTTGTGCTAAAAGCTTCACAATACTGAGTCAGCCTAGGGTAGGCAAGGAACTAACTCTTTGCGGATAGCTAAGCCTGAACAGGTTAAGCCCAAACAGATAAAGGTCAGAGCTCAAGGTAAGAAGTAACATTATGCAGCTGGGGCCGGGGAGGCTGGTCCCAGCCTACTTATCATGCATAGCCTGAGTCAAAACATCCAGAAACTGGTTTAATATCCTAGCCGTGGCTCCCCACTGGTTTGCTCCCACCCGTTTCCGGTAGGCAACAATAGGAATACACCCAACGCCGGTAAATTTCCCTTTACAGTTTCACCAGTTTGGCAGAGTAGACATCGGGGATAGATAGTATTTGCTGCCGCTGTTCTTCATTCAGGGGTTCATCTAGGACTAGTACCAGCAAGGCTTGCCCCCTTGGCTTAAGGCGACCTAAATACATGAAGCTAATATTTATATCGGCATCGCCGGTTATCTTGCCCACAGTTCCAATCAGTCCTGGGCGGTCTCGGTGGTCACTAAACAGAAAGTAAGCCCCGCTAGGCACGATATCAAACCAGTAGTCATTGACCCGGACAAGATGCGATTCGCCATGTATTACTGTGCCAGCGACAGTGGTAACCCCGGTGCTGGTGGTGACCTCCATAGTAATAAGACTGGTATAGTTTTCGCAGGTGATTTCTTTCTGTTCCACGACTGTCAGACCACGCCGGGCAGCTACCAGGTTAGCATTGACCAGGTTAACCCGTTCCTCACTCACCCCCTCAAGTAACCCTCCGAGGACAGTCGCTTTAAGTGCATTAGTATCATAATTAGCAATCTCGCCCGCATATTGGATGCGGATAGCATTCATTTGCCCATCAGCTAGCTGCCTAGCCAGTCTGCCCAATGTGGCAGCCATCTTCATAAAGGGCGTTAGCGTTGATAGGACTTCAACCGGGATAAAGGGAGCATTAACTGCATATCTGGCTGGCTGTCCTTCAAGAACATCGACAATCTGGGTAGCTACATCCTTAGCGGCGGTGATTTGAGCTTCAACGGTAGCAGCGCCCAGGTGAGGGGTAACAATGATATTATCATCTTCAAAAAGAATGCTCTTCGTGATCGGCTCGATAGAGAAAACATCCACAGCAGCGCCGGCTACTCTCCTCTCTTTCACTGCCTTAGCCAGTGCTTCTTCATCAATCACCCCACCCCGGGCGGTATTAATAATACGAACTGTTGGCTTGACCAAGGCTAGCTCTTTAGCCCCAATTAGCGCCTTAGTGGAGGCGGTTAATGGAACATGGAGGGTGATGAAGTCTGATTCTTTGAGCAGCTGCTTTAGAGGAACAAGCTCCACTTGAAGGTTATGGGCGTGGTCAACAGCAATAAACGGGTCATAAGCAATAAGCTTCATTTCCAGACCCCAGGCACGTCTGGCTACCGCTGAACCGACGTTGCCCAAGCCGACAATACCTAAAGTTTTGTTCCTTACCTCAGTGCCCATGAATTCATTCCGTCGCCATACCCCGGATTTAAGTACAGCATTAGCTTGAAGTATGTGACGGGCTAAGGCAAGTATAAGGGTAATGGTATGCTCAGCGGCGGAGATAGTATTGCCGGTAGGGGCATTAACTACCACGATGCCTCGTCGGGTTGCCTCGTCAACATCAATATTATCTACCCCGACACCAGCCCGAGCAATAACCTGTAATTTCTTCCCGGCTTGTATCACCTCAGCCGAGACCTGGGTCTGACTACGCACCACCAGTGCGTCATAGTCGCCAATTATGGATATGATTTCCTCGGGCTTTAGCTCGGGTTTGACATCAACTTGGGCATATTCACTCAGAATAGCTATACCTTCTTTAGCAATGGGGTCGGCAACTAGTACTTTCATGGTTAACTCCCTCTAAACCCAGCCTGTGGCAAAACCACCTTTAATGCCGATATTACGGCTTTAATGTCGTCTTCAATCACCCAGCCCAGGTGCCCAATGCGGAATATCTTACCGTCCAGTCTTTGTTGTCCACCAGCCAATACAATCTTATGCTCCTCTCTCATAATCTTGAGCATCTTCTTCGTGTCAAGACCATCGGTAGCAGCTGCGGCGGTAACAGTATTGGAGGCATGGCTTTCGTCAGCAAAAAGGGGGAGCCCAAGTGATTTTATGCCATCACGAGCAGCTTTACCCATCCTGGCATGTCGGGCTATAACATTAGATGGACCTTCCTTTAGCATCATCTCCAGCGACACCGAAAGGGCAAATACCATAGAGATAGGTGGTGTCCACGGCGTTTGTCCTCTTTCTAAATAGTTCCTGGCTTGGGTAAAGTCCCAGTAAAACCGGGGCATTCTGGCGTTGGCATGCGCCTGCCAGGCTTGCTGACTTACACTAACCATAGCCAGACCAGGGGGAACCATCCATCCTTTCTGGGAACCAGTAACAGTAACATCACATTGCCACTCATCTACTGGCAGGTTAATCGAGCCCAGACTGCTGATGGCATCAACCAGCAATAACTTATCATATTCCTTGACTACTGAGCTTATTGCTGCCAGGTCATTGGTAACACCGGTAGAGGTTTCATTATGGGTAACCAATACTGCTTTGATTTTTGGTTCAGCCTGGAGAGCCTGGCGCACAGCATCAGGTTCAGCGGCTTGGCCCCATTCAAAGCGAAGCGGGATTACCTCAGCACCAAATTGCTTTGCAATACTGGCAAAACGTTCTCCAAAGACACCGATAGCCACCGATAACACTTTGTCTCCAGGAGACAGGGTATTAACGATAGCCGCCTCCAGGCCGCCAGTCCCCGAAGCAGTAAGCAGGAAAACATCGTCCTTGGTCTGGAAAAGTTGTTTTAGCTTGGCGGTAACCCCATTCAGTATCTGCCCAAATTCCGGCCCCCGGTGGTTTATCATCTGCCTGGCCATTGCCTGAAGAACCTCATCAGGGCAGGGGGTAGGTCCGGGAACGCGCAAATTTTCCATGTATCTCCTTCTTTAAGTTATTCTAAATTCTATCAGTATTAATCACTTTAGCAAAGCGGCGTTTGCCCACTTTGATAATGCTACCACTTTCGACCTTTTCCTTCGGCCACAAACGATTATCTACTACTTCATCAGCTATAACAGTCCCCCCCTGATAGATTAATCGGTTTGCTTCGCTACGGCTTTGGGCCAGTTCTGTCTCTACTAGTATTTGGCTGATGTCAATAAACTCTTTGTTACCCCGCTTCGATGTTATTTTGTTAAATGATATATAGTGTTCCCGTATTGTGTCTGGTTTCTCCTTCTTCTGAAAAACCTTAGTGAAGTGTGTCTCAGCTTCAGTGGCTGCCTTTTGACTGTGGAGCTTGGTCACAATCTCTCCTGCTAGGCGCTTCTTAAGTTCCATTGGGTTGACAGTAGCTGTCTCTAGCTCTTGCCGGAATTCCTCCAGTTCCTTATCAGCAACATCGGTTACCAGCTCAAAGTAGTCCATAATAAGGCTGTCCGGGATAGACATTACCTTGCCGTATATATCCTCGGGCGGCTCAGCAACACCAATATAGTTACCCAGGCTCTTACTCATCTTTTGGCGGCCGTCAGTACCGACGAGAAGCGGAGTCATAAAACACTGCTGGGGACGTTGCCCCACCATAGACTGGAGCTCTCTACCCACCAGGAAATTAAACTTCTGGTCGGTGCCGCCAAACTCGACATCGGCCTTAATAACTACCGAATCATAGGCCTGGAGCAATGGGTAGAGCAGTTCAGTTATGGCAATGGGGCGTCCATCACGATATCTATTACTGAAATCCTCTCGTGCCAGCAGTTGAGCTACGGTAAACTTGCTGGTGAGCTGGATAACATCAGCCAGAGTAAATTTACCGAACCACTCACTTTGCCACCTCACCTCTGTCCTCTCCTTATCCACTACCTTGAAGAACTGTTTCATATAGGTTTCGGCATTAGCTTGCACTTGCTCGGCTGAGAGCATCGGCCGGGTAATAGAAACGCCGCTGGGGTCACCAATCCGGGCTGTCCAGTCACCAACGATGAGAATAACCTGATGACCTAGCTCCTGAAATTGACGTAATTTCCTCAGGGCAACCATGTGCCCCAGGTGGATATCAGGGAAACTGGGGTCGAAGCCCTCCTTTAGCCGCAGTCTCTTGTCGGAGCGCAGTAGCTCTACCATCTCTTCTTCAACTATAATTTCAGCTACCCCTCGCTTTAGCAGCTGATTAATATCCGGATCGATTTTCGCTTTGTCGTCCATACTTAGCTTCGACCTCGAGAGTTTAATATGGTTCTTCCCTGCTTTATATCTTCGGCCAACTGTTTCTTTAGTTCACCGGCAGTATCAAATTGCTTCTCACGGCGAAGCCGTTCCACAACATCTATTTTTAACTCGCGCCCATAAAGGTCACCGTGGTAGTCAGGGATATAAACCTCCACCACCCGCTCGCCACCACCAAAGGTGGGACGCTGGCCGATGTTAGTCATTGACTGGTAGGCTTTACCATCAATATAAGCCCGGGTAGCATAAACACCATCCGCAGGAAGGGCCTGCTCCGAGTTTATCTCCAGATTGGCAGTAGGGAAGCCTAACTCTTTGCCCCGTCCTTCCCCCGGGATTACACGACCGTGAAGACTAAAAGGACGGCCTATCATGTTATGCACCCTTTCCATATCTCCCTCAGCTAGGGCATTTCTGATAGCTGTGCTACTTACCGCTTCACCGTTTATCACTACCGCGGGTACCACGGTTACACTGAAGTCCATATCTCGCCCCAAAGTGCGCAGGGTATTAGCATCGCCTTTTCTGTTCCGACCTAGGGCAAAGTCGGGTCCGATTACCAGTCCGCGCATTCTAAGGTATTTCTTTAATAGACCAACGAATTGATGAATGCTGAGCTGAGCCAGTTCATGGGTGAAGGACAGGGTAATGATAGTGTCAATACCCTCATTTTCGAGAAGCTTGATTCTTTGTTTAAGGTCAGTCAGGCAGGATAGTCTAGCCTGGGGTGATAGTACCGCCTGAGGATGCTGCCGAAAGGTTACCACCCCATTGAGCAAATCCTCCTGCTTGGCACGCTCTTTTAGCTGTGAGAGCAGGTATTTATGACCAAGGTGAACCCCATCAAAGACCCCTATGGTTAGTAGCATGCCTTTCTCAGGCGATAACCCGGCTAACTCCTCCTCTATCTGCATAGCCCTCCCCGGAGCAGGATTGGTTAACAACAGAACGCTGAATAACTAAGGAAATATAAATAAAGAGAGATTCCAATAGAACTTCGTAAATCAACTGAAGTTTTTTAATGTTAGCACAAGCCTACCTTAACGTCAACCAAGCGCATATACAGCTGGTTTGACTCAGCCGATGGGGCAAGAATGAAATGCCGAACCAAGAGGTAAATGAAAGATGCTAAAGCTATAACCATGAAGAACGGCAAGCCGGCGACTCAGGGCACGTGCCTCGTATGCGGGACCAAGATGTTCAGAATCGGGAAGAGTTAGAGCAGATATTATAGCTATCGGCGGTGGCATTTGAGAGGCTGGGTATCTCTATTAGATTTACCCAGCCTTTCTGTTTTGCACTATACAAAATGGACTTTTGGTAGAGACGGGTGCTAATGTCTCAGCGTCCTATCTCTTTGGCTAGTGCTATGTTAAATTTGATATCCTCAGCCTCTTCAGAACCATGTCATCCGCTCCTTTCATCATCCACAGACTTTTTTATCAATGCCCTCGCTGTCGCATTCAGGCATATTATTTTCCCTATAGATAGCCTATCCCCTAACTAATTTTTCAGTTTCCTGTTACCCTTATCCTAGAGACCTTTCGATTTTGTCAATTTTCTCCTCTGTCAGTGGAAGTTCAGCGTTCTCAAGGACGGAGGTTAGCATTAGCATATTTTCGTTGGATACCAGGTTTTCCGTGGACACTTCAAAGCAAAGTCTGTCGCCTGGGATAACGTCTCTTAGAAGGCTTAAAGCATGCTTCTTCACTGCCTCAGGCCCAAGGACATAGACAGAGCCTGGAAACCCAGTCCAGATAATCTTGTCCTTCCACAGGGATAGTGCCTCGCCTATCGGCAGGTCACCCATGGGAGGCGAATGTAATGCCTCGATGATATCTATTGGAGTCTTGGCAATCAGGTCCTTAAGAACGTTCACCCTTCCATCACAGTGGACGGCCATAAGCTTCCCGCTTTTATGAAGAACCTTTGCCATTTTTTCGTACTCGGGCATATAGTACTTCTCAAAAAGGCGTGGATTAACCAGAACTCCATCGATGAGGTCTCCGGCCAAGACGATATCCGCTGGCGATTTGGCGACTATCTCATATAACGGCTCACGGCTCTTTGAGATAGCCCTATAGAGGTCCTCAACCAGATCAGGGTATTTTGCGTGATGAATGAAAAACCGTCCTCCGCCAGGCCCTATCCACTCGGCCAACAACGTCTGCATCGCTGAGAGCGGGATAACATCAAAAACCAGCCCATCTTCGCCGAGCCAGTCTCTCACTTGCTCAACGGGCCAGTATAAAGGAGTATATTCCGTGTTTTCAACCATGTATTTGACGACTTTGTAATCTTCAGGCTCCTTAATTAAGCGATCTACCGTCGCCGGCAACACATCCCTGAAACTTCGCAGCGCATGCCATTGTTCAACACCAGGTTCCCGTTTCTCATCCAAATAGACAGTTCCCACGGGTGTAGAGAATGTTCGGCGTAGTACCACCTTTCCTGATGATACGGCTTGTTGCTCAATCGTATCCACTCCATGCATTTTCGTAGTATAACTTTGCCTTAGCCAGCCCATGCCCATTCCCCTGTTCCGGCACTCCCGTTCCGCCCAACCTACCTGGCTGTGTCGCCAGAAGTGGAAGAAGGGAAGCTTGTCGGCACGTTTTTTGTGGGTTGCGGCCATTATCCTTTCACGCCGAGTCATCTCAGCCATATTCTTTACCTCCTCTCCCGTGATTTCACCCACTCCACGCATCTGTTTACTCCCTCAAGTGCATTGGCCGCACGATGGTCAGCACCAATGCTTTCTGCGAAGTCTGAGGTTACCGGCGTCCCACCGACGATCACCTTAACCTTATCCCTGAGGTTGGCTGCCTTTAAAGCCTCTATTACCTTTCCCATTTCTAGCATAGTTACCGTGAGTAGTGCTGACATACCCAAGATAGCAGGCTTATACTCCTTCACGGCATCGACTATCTTAGCCGCAGGAACATCTATTCCCAAATCAAACACCTCGAATCCGTGCACTCCCAGTAGAGTTCCCACTATGTTTTTCCCCAGGTCATGGATGTCTCCTTCAACTGTGGCCATGACTGCTTTCACCTTGTCTGTCTTTCGAGATTTGTCGGCTTTTATGTAAGGATTAATAACCTGCACGCCTTCCTTCATGACCTCACCAGCCACGACCAGCTCAGATAGATAGTACTCGCCACTCTCAAATTTCTGTCCAACTACAACCATTCCCGGAGCTAGACCTTCCGTTATAGCAATAGTCGGCTCTACGCCTGCATCCATGGCCTCCTGAGCAACCTTTTTAACACCTTCAAAGTCCAGATTTATAATGCCTTCTTTCAGGGCTTCCAGATATTTCTCTTCAGCCATATGGTTAACCTCCATAGCAATTAATAATAGTAATCCACATTCCACTTTCTAGTGTAATTCACGCTGCCTATCTAATTAAACCTTTAATACTTAATATCCCACCTGCTTGTCTACCACGTTGAGCAGTTGCTCTCCGTTCAGATAGCGTTTCAGGCTCTCACAGAACTGCTCAGTTACCTTCACGAAGTAGACGCTTAGCTCCAGGGCAGAAGAATGGTGACTAAGGATTACATTGGGGAGTTCCCATAGCTTGCTTTCAGGCGGCAGAGGTTCAGTAACGAAAACGTCTAAACCTGCTCCAGCAATCCAATTTTCTTCAAGCGCACAGATTAGTGCCTCCTCATCCACTATACCCCCCCTGGCAATATTGATAAGAAAAGCAGTGGGCTTCATCATTCGAAGCTCCTTTATTCCAATCGACTTATCTGTTTCGGGAGTAAGAGCTGCCGCAATCACCACAAAATCACTCTCTGCGAGCAACCGGGGTAGCTGCGCCGAGGGTAACACCAGGTCAGCATTTTCTTCCTGTGTTACCTGTTTTACCGACCGGCGCGTGGCTATCACCCGCATGCCAACGGCCTTAGCTAGTCGTGCTATCTCTCGCCCAATACTTCCCATTCCCACAATTCCCACTGTTTTACCGCACAGCATTGGTGAATAAACGGTTTTCCACTGCTTTTCCTGTTTCAATCTAAACCACATTGGTGTCTGTTTAATAAACACGAACATTAGCCCAAGAACGAATTCACTGATGGCAGCATCGTGAAAGCCTTTCGTACGGGTCATTATCACCGGGCTTTTTATAACTGCCTCATCTGCCAAAAGGACATCTACTCCAGCTGACACCGCCTGAATCCATTTCAACCTGGGAGCTCGGGTGATGACGTTTTGAGGAAGTTTAAACCCAAATATTACCTCGGTATCAGCTAACAGGGCATCAAACTGCTCCTTAGAAGAAAAGTCTCCCCTCTGCTCAGCAGCCAGTAAATCTGACGCATCACTCAGATTTACCCTGGGGCTGACATTAGCAATCTGCCGCTGGCATTCTTTATCTATCAAACCAAGGGTTACGAGCACATTAACCGATTCCATAGACATA